>ENA-UALR01000081-UALR01000081.1-human-gut-metagenome-genome-assembly--contig:-NODE-81-length-40409-cov-22.313401_pt1 | contig 40409 bp, 53 predicted proteins | sample MGYA00243702_ERZ654472 | MGnify/ENA primary metagenome ERZ654472 (study PRJEB26926, sample SAMN06164398) | human gut metagenome | biome: ENVO:00009003; feature: ENVO:2100002; material: ENVO:00002003...
CAAGGCTATTCGTCGGCAGCGTCAGATGTGTATAAGAGACAGCTTCTAGAAAGGTGCTGCTGTTTGTCAGTTGGGATAGCTAGATTCAGACTGGTTTTACCTCCGAATACACCGCCTAGGCGGACGTTCGCCATCTTTATTTTATGATATAATATTTTTTATTTAATGGGCTTGTAAAAATCCCAAAATAAGACGCTGGGCTAATCTACAAAGATTAAACCTGCGATAATGACGCAGTCCCAGCGGTTATTTATTATATAACATAGAATTTCTTAAAAATCAACTAATTTTAAAAGCAATAAAAAATATTATTCTTTAATCCACTTATGGAGTTTTTGTTTTACTAGATATTCGGTCAGTTCTTCCCAATAATAAAAATATACGATGGTTATCCCATATTTTTCGCACTTCTTATATTTGCGCCAATCGCGTATTTTGCTTAATTCCAAAGCTTTTTCGCCGCCGAAGTAGTCAATTGGAGTAAAATGTTGTTCACCTTGATACTCGCATGCAAGCTTTAACTCTTCAATATAAATGTCAAAACGCTGCGTTCCCATACCTTGCGGGCTTGCTTGGCGTTGAACCGTGTATTCAGGAAAGACGCCTTGGATTAAGGTAAATAGCTTATATTCGTTTTTCCAGCGTTCTTCTTTGACTTCGGGTGTTGGAGAAATTTCAGGAATGGGAGGAGATGGTGGGGAACAAAGCTTTTTGTAATATTCTTCACAATATTTAATATAGCTGTACAAGGGGAAAAAGAGCATAAAATAACAAAAAGTAGTTGCTGTCATTATGATAATATCAATATGATATGTGTACCAACTGATATATGCACCGATAATGATGTATAAAATGTAAATAAAGCTTTTCCAGCTATAGATGATGATTTTGTATAGAAGGAAGAGGCATATTGTAGTCAATAAAATATTTAAGACGACTGATAGAAGCATGTCGTAAGTTAAATGATGCCTTTTTAAAGTAGGATAAAATAGAAGATACAGTATTATTGCATCTTCCATAAAACCTAAAATTTTTATAGGTAATTTGGAAAAAGGCGCAATATTCTTTGAAGATGGCGGGGTTTTGTGTAAAATGTGGAAACTTATACCAATGGCGAAGAAACCTAACCAACCTTCAGCCTTTTGATAGCAAACAATTCCAAAATACATTATAGCAACAGCGCTCCAAAATAAAATATCTCGGTAAATTGTTGTGCTTAAAGTTTCGACTTTGGGGGACTCAGCTTTTGTTCCAATGAACAACCTAAAAAATGTTAAAAGACCTATAATAATTAATACCGTCATCCTTTATTTCCAGCTGTTAAATAAGTTCTTACACATAACATAGTATATATATTTTTGGCTAAATCGCTTTTTTTTGATAAAGGTTTATTACCATTGCTCTTAATTGTCCTTTGCGGTCTGTTGTATCAGCTTTGGTAGCACTTAAACATATTTCTGCCATCTTTACCCCTACGTCTTTAATTTTGTTTTTGTCTTCAGGTATACATTCCACAAAAACGTCAAAGGCGGTTGAGATTATTTCCATGAACTTATCTTCAGTTATAATAACAGTATTATCTGGGATGGGCCTATAATTGCTATTAGGAAACGGTTCGGCAGTACCGATAATATCATTTGGATTAACATTAAGCACTTTTGCAAAGCGTTCAATCCATTGAAAAGTTAAATTACATATTCCTTTTTCCAGTCTGCCGATGTGTTGTGGGGTGGTGTTTGTTAAATCAGCCAGCTCGTATTGGCTCATATTTTTAGCTTTGCGAATTTTTCGTAAATTATTTTCCATATTAAACCTCCGTTTTGAAGATTATAACGTTTAAAGATATAAAATTAAATAACCAACAAAGTTATATTTTAACTTGACATATAACTTATTCAGTTATATTTTCTAAATCGGAGGTTTAACATGACTTTAACAGATTTTTTAAACAACCACAATATGTCGCAAGCAGAATTTGCGAAAAACATCAATGAAACTCCGATGAATGTTAGCCGGTGGGTGCGTGGAACAATTCCTTCAGCTGAAACTATGGCAAAGATTGTCGCTTACACTAAAGGCGAGGTAACGGCGAATGACTTTTACGGGATTGAGGAGAAGAACGAGTGAGTAAACTTTTAATCCCTTTAAAACTGCCGTTTCTGGCGTTTCGTGAGCTGCTGATACTGATATTGAAGTATTGCTATGGCTGCACGGTCATTATCCCGAAGGACAAGGACAAAATGGGATATGAAAGGTATTAGCAGAGATGAGCTTTTTGACTGAACACCTGGATACGATAATAAATGCCGACTGTATGGATGTACTTAAAAAGCTGCCGGACAAATGTATTGATTTAGTTTTGACCGACCCTCCGTACGGGATAGGAATTGACGGGCAAAAGAAATGTGAATGCAAAAATCCAAAACATAACAGGAAAGAGCATTCCAAAAAAGAGTGGGATCATCAAATTCCTAAAAAAGAAATATTTGATGAGATGAAAAGAATTTCAAAAAATATGATTGTTTGGGGCGGAAATTATTTCAATGAATATCTTGAGCAAGGTCATAAAGGATGGATTATCTGGGATAAAGGACAAGACGGTTTGACGATGAGTGATTGTGAAATTGCTTATTCAAGTTTTGATAGGCCAACAAGAATTTTCAGAATGAACAGGGTTGAATTATTGAAAGACGGAACAATTCATCCGACACAAAAACCTTTGCGTTTATTCCAACGGTGCGTTGCAGAATATAGCAACGAAAATGACCTTGTCCTTGATTGTTTCAGCGGAAGCGGCACAACAGCGGTAGCCTGTCATAATCTCGGCCGCCATTTTATCTGTATTGAGAAAGACCCGGACTACTGGGCGGCATCGATGAAAAGGCTGGAGGATGTGCGGCGGCAGATGACGATTTTTGACGTATTGGGGAGAAATTGAGATGAGGGACAGTTTTGTATTTTACCGTAGTTTTTATGAAGCGTTACGGGGTATGGATAAGGAAGTGCAGGCAGAATGTCTTATGGCTTTGGCACAATATGCGCTTGACGGGGATATGCCGGCCTTAACACCGGAAGTTAGAATGTTTATGACGCTGGCTAAGCCGCAGATTGATGCCAACAATCAAAAATTTGTAAACGGCAGCAAGGGCGGACGTCCGAAAAGATTAAATAACCAAACCGAAACCAAAACGGAACCAAAAGAAAACCAAACGGAAACCGGGATTAAACAAAAAGAAAAAAACAAGAATACCCCCTTAAACCCCCAAGAAGAAAAAAATAAAATATATCCCCCCTTAACCCCTAAAGGGGTAGTCCCCCAAAATAAAAAATCCCCGAAAAAAATTTCTTTTTCTGACGTTTTGGACTGGGAAAGCCTGTTCGATTACTGGGAAAGCTGGAAAAAGGGCGGGAAGTACAAGAACGCGGAGAGCCGCAGCCGTATGCTTGCCAAGCTGAAGGAGTTGACAGGGAACGATTTTGATTTGGCGAAAAGGGCTATCTGCCATTGCGTTGATTCCGGCTATCAGGGATTTGCAAACGGCGCAGAGCTGTTTTACAAGCCGTCTAAAGACCCGCCGGGAAGGGAACAGGCTCGCCAAGCAGCGCTTGCAAAAGAGAGGGAATTTTTATCTCAATTTGACCCGAATGAGGAGTTTTGATGAAAAATTTTGAGTTTAACAACTGGGTAGAATACACCCGCAGCATTTATCCCGATTTCAGAGCGGACAGCGAAGGGTTGAGGGATGTTTGGCAGCAGGTTCTTGCGAATGCAACTCTTGCCGAAGCCAAGGCGGCCGTGTCGCAATATGCGGCGACATCCAAAACCGGTTTTGCGCCCAAAGGCGGCCAAATTGCCGAAATAATCAAGCTTAATCGGCAGAATCAGTCGCCGACCTATCAGCCGCCGGGCGAACTGGTTGAAGATATGCCGGAGCGAAGATTCCACGAAGACATTGCTTTGGGGCGGTGCCGGCATAACCTGTACTGCTACCGGGATGCGGCGGTGCTGGTTAAATCCGGCGAGGCGGCGGACTTTGACGAAGGGTTAAGGCTTTCGTGCCGCAAAAGAACCGCGGCAAGGGGAGAACAGCCGCGCGATTTTGAATTTCCGAGCGATGAGGATTTGCAAGCGGCCGGGCTGAAAGGCGTTAAGGCAAAATCTGGCGATTGCAAGCGAATACTGGAAAGCTTTATCCGCCAGTGGAGTATGCCGCGATGAACGAAATGAAGGTATGTACAAAATGCAAACGGGAGCTGCCGTTGAGCGAGTTTTCGCGAATGAAGAACGGAAAAAACGGTTTGCGCTCGTGGTGCAACGAATGCAACAGGGCGGCAGCTAGGGCTTGGGCGCAGGCTAATCCGGAGAGGTTTAAGGAAACTTGCCGAAAAAATTATATCAAACGCAAGGAAAAGATGAAAACCTTGGCGGCAAGGGAAAGAGAAGAACGGCGCAAAACTTTTGCAAAAGACGTCTTGGGGGGATATACGATTTACATTCTGAACTATCCTACCAACAAAGAACGCAAGTACAACGCCGTGGCCACAACGGGCGATGTCTTTAAAACCAACGATAAAAAGGAGTTTCTGCGGTTTGTTGCGGAATTATAGGGAGGGATAATGAAAAAAACGCAGTTGGAAAAGTATTATGCAAAAGGGTGGCTGGCGTATGGCGCTAAGGATATTTCTTCCGAAGAGAGACTGGAAGCCGGCAGAACCTTTTGGGAAGAACACGAGGCCTGCCAGTACGGTACTGTTCGTCTGCCTGATTTGGAGCAGCCAAAGGTAGACTATACGCCAAAGCTGAATACGCCGGTATTTTTACTGGATGCGCGGAGTAAATTTGAGAAAACGGAAAATAAGCTTACAAAAGGGCAAAAGAAGGTTTTGAATAGAGTTGTATTGTTAAATTTGCCGATTGCTGCAGTAGGGGAAAAGTTTAGCGAATATAACCATAATTTGGAACTGTGTAAAGAATGTCTGTGCCGAGGATTGGACCGGTTGGTGATTCACTACGGCGGGAAGAGAAATCACCCGCAGCTCAAGGGATATGCCAAAGAGGGTTTTTGGGATTACTTGGAAGAATAATTATCTAATTTCGTAGAAATATTAATAACGAGATTTTAAACAATTTTATTTAGTAGTTATTATTATGATAATTAATATTGGAATATGGTTATGTGGATTGTAGGTCTATTAATAATTCTTTATTTTGTAAAACAATCTTTCGTAACAGAAAAAAAATATATAATTCCACCTAAAAAAGGGAATTATAAGAAAATATCCTATTATCTTTATCAAAATCTTACTTCAAATATTGGACAGCTAAAAAATGAGTGTCCTAATTGTGGGCATAAAATACTTTCCAAGAGGAACAAGAGGTGTCCGTATTGTAATGAAGAGATTTATCAGATAATTCGCCCTATTGATGGAAAATTAGTTTGGGTAACATTAAAAGACAGGGAAATCCTCGCTGATGAACACGAAAAAAAATTATTTATTCAACATCATTTTGATGATGATTTTTCGTATTATGAAGAATTATTGGCAAAACAGCAAAAGAGAACGGTGACTTTTGATGAAGCAGCGTGGTTTCGACATTGTGAAATATATAAGTATGAGATTTATAAAAAAAGCCTATGTGGTATTCTTTTGACACTTGAAGATATGGCTGATGTCCTTTTTTACCAAAAGAAATATGAAGAAGCTCTTATTTGGAGATTAAAGGCTTTTGCTGTGGAAATTATAGCTTGTTTGCAAGAGAAAAAAGGAAAAATAGAGATTCATGGAGAAATGGATAGGTATATAAGACAACTAAATTTGGATATAGATGATTTGAAAAGTTATTTTTTTAAAGTAGATATACGTGATTTAAAATTTGGCTATTCATTGAAGTATTTATATCGTTATTTTGTTAAAGCTTGTGATAAATTGGCTCAAGAAAAAAAAGCAGAAGCAAAGGCATTAGACAGGTACAGGAAATTATGCAAAGAAGGGAAAGGAGAACAAGCAGTAAAGGAATATAATAAATATATAGAGCGTAGATATCTTTAAATAATTCTTAATTTTTATTTTTTGCGGGGTAAGGTGAAAGCCTAAACGATATTGACGGTTTCCGCCTCGTAACGGCGATTTTTTTGCTATATGGCGGATGAGAGCAGGGAATATCCAATACCTGCCGGCCTTGTTATTTCGGCTTAGTGAGTCCGCCACCTCTCAAATTTGCGTGGCTTTTCTAAAAGGAAATAACAATGACAAATGAATTACAAGTTTTTAATTTTAACAACATCCCCTTGCGTACAACTGTAATTGATAATGAGCCTTGGTTTTGTCTGGTTGATGTCTGTAATGTTTTGGAAATAAAGGACAGACATCAGTTGCGTATAAGATTAAATCCAAGGGGGATGGGTCTGATACCTACCCCTTCAAAAGGCGGCATACAAAAGACTTATTATGTGAATGAACCAAATCTCTATCGGGCAATTTTGAAATCAGACAAACCAGAAGCACAGAAATTTAAAGACTGGATTTGCGAAGAGGTTTTGCCGCAGATCCGGAAGACGGGCGTTTATGGCGTACCGGTGTTGGATGTAAAGACGGTTAAAGCCGCTTTGTACGATTACTTTGGCGAAGTTATGCTAAACGAGGAAATGCTGCCGAAGTGGCGGGCAATGTTCCAAAGGTGGATGAAAGATGTTATCTTTAGCGAAGATTATTTCGGGGCATTAAAAAAGCTTATGATCCCGTGGGTGAAAGATGCCGCAGCCGAAACGCTGGGTAAATCCATAGACGCTTACATCAAGGCGGAAATGGATGAGCGCGTTAAATATTTTGTAGAATATGTGTTCAAGAACTACCCGAAGATGAGCCAGGAGATGAAAGAATATCTTATCACCTATGGCATTGTCAATTACGGGAAGTACAGCGAATACACGCGCGAGAGGGACTTCAGGGGGATTTGCGAGACAATCTGGCGGCAGGAGCAGAAAGACCCGTCGCTGAAATACGCAATGTAAAATCAGAGAAACGTTATTTTCCCTCTTGACTCTAGGGGGAGTATGCTACTTTATTTGGTAGAGAAGTTATGGCTAAGTTTCTTTGGAAAATCCGGTTGTTTGTTGCAACCGGTTTTTCTTTTGCGTGGATTTATTTTTTTGTGTGTTTTTAGGGAGGTTTGCAGACGTTTAGGATGGGTTTCAGGTTATTCACAAGGAATAACAAAACAATTGTTTGTCAAAAATGATATGCTATTATATTAATGTTTAGGAGTCTGCCTGGGGGCGGACTCTTTATTTATAGGAGAAATAAAATGCGATTAAGGGAAGTTGCGGCGAAACTGTCGCAAGAACAGCAGAAACGAATAGAAGAGTTGAATGTACAGCTGTTGGATGAAATTGATTTTGAAGATACGGCACCATATCGGGAATCTCCGGATGCCTGGCGTACGTTAATATATGAAGAGATTTGTACTAATGAAAAAATATCGCAGGCAAAGATTGATTATCGGCGTATTGGTGAAATTTCGGAAGAAAAGTTGTTTAAAAGATTTATTGAGGAGGCTGACAAAAACGGCAAATGTCGTATTGCGGGAGATGGCAGGTTGGCAATTGTGGCGCTTAATAAGAGAGCTGTTTCCGGGTTTTATTTCGGCGCAGACGTGAAAGAAAAAGGTTTGATTGAATTGGTTCCATATCTGTCGCGGGAAGACAGCGAAAAACATATTAGATTTTTGCAAGGTATATTGTGCCGCAGCAATTTTTATCTGAAGATTGAAAAAGGTGCCGTTGCGGCGTTAGTTAATATATCGCCGGACAATTATCCGGATATTGATGGCATGGAAAAATTATTGGCGGAATGCGGTGGAAGTCATTCGGATGTAGTTTTTTATGCCTGCCCTTGGTTAATTTCCAAGCTGGAAAAAGATATGGAGAGCATGCATTACAACTGGCGGCCGAATAATAATTGTATTTTTGATGAGGCACTTGCGGTTAAAAATCCACATCCTGAAAATAATGCTTGACTTGTCAGACAGGTGGTGCTAAAAATTACTACAATGGAAGACGTGGCTCTAAAGAATTGCGTCTTTTTTATTGAATTATTTTTAGGTTGTTTAGAATAAACGGATTGAGATTGAAAAATATGGTGTATAAAAAAATATACACAATTTCAAAAAGATGTTGACTTTTTAAAAACCATACCCTAAAATTGCCATAATAGCATTAGTGTATGCTTTTAAAAGCTCCGGAAAGCCGGGGCTTTTTGTTATCTCATATTATTTCAATTCTCCAATAAGATTGTGACCGAAATCCCTCCTCAAATTCTGCAGGAGGGATTTTTTTTATGAGAAGAACAATGATAATAATTTACAATGAAATCAACGGCGTCGGCAATATATCTTTTGACGGTTGGAACGAAGCTGACCATCCGCGAGATGATGTCGGGCGGTTTACGCATAACAGCGGAAGCTCGTTTTTAGGCAGAGAGTTTACAGGTGTTCGTGGACAAGAAGCAATCAACTTACTGTTAAGAGAACGCCAAGGATTTGTTAAAGATGCTTTTTGGCGTAAAGATATTGGCGGTATAGATTTAATTTGGGGTAACGAGGACAAAGGTCTTTGTCATATATTGCATCGACGTAAGTATCCGCTGGAGAAACTGGGCGAATTTCTAAATTCTTTGGCTGAAGTTATTGAGAAAGGTGAGTTGTCTTTTAATGGGAAAAATCGATTTGAGATTTATTATAACCATAAGATAGCAGTTATTTCGCCGGACTTAGACGGCGATAAGAATATCAAATTTTTGTTGACGGCATTTAAACAGAAAAAACCTTAAAGCTTTTAAATCTTGATGGACCGTTTAAAATAAGTTGCGGACACATTTCTCAACTGCTTTAAGGTTTTGTCAGAAAGTCCGCCCGAGGAAATTTACTAACGGGCAGGTTACCTGATGGACAGACATTGACTGGGGTCAAGCCCCTTCCTCCATCAACTTTATGTAAATAATATATCACGACTCGGCGAAATTGTCAAGAGGAATTCATGTTAGAACTTTTACAAAGTCTTATAGCCTATAAATACGCCTGCAAGCTTAAACACTGGCAGTCGTCTAATTACGGCATGCATTTGTTGTATGACCGCCTGATTGAAAACGTTGACGGCTGGGTGGATGATATTGCCGAAAAGGTCTATATGGCCGCAGGCGTTGCCGGGCAGCTTAACAGGGATATTCTTCGCTCCGAGCTTATCAATGAAGATATTGCGGAAAGCATTACGTTCATTTTGGAAAAAATTGAGGAACTTCTTGACGACGAAGAGCAACCGGACGGCGTAGCCACTTTGCTCGGCGACATAAGCAAGGACTTTCTGACAAAGCTGGCATTGGCGAGGATGGAAAATGGCGAATGAGAAAAATCTGGTGCCTCAAAGCAAACGAACAAAGAGGGAACAAAGAGAAATTGCCTCAAAGGGCGGCAAAAAGTCCGGGGAGGTTCGCCGTGAAAGGGCCAGACTTCGCAAGCTCGGCTATACAGATGTTGAAAGCTTTGACAAGCTTAATGAATTACAAAAGCTGGCGATTGCTTCCCGTAATGTCAATGCCGCGATAAAGGCAGAGGAACTTAAGGGAAAACTGGCGGGACTTTATGTGGATAAGACCGAAATCACCGGCAGGGACGGCAAAGATTTGCTGCCGCCGGTTGATTTGTCCGGGCTTTCTGACGATAAACTTCTTCTTTTGGTTGAACGCGTTGACGAAAAGATTGACTGACGATGTCAGGATTACGCAGCACGACATCTTAAACGAACTGGCGCGACGGGATTTTAAGTATTTCGTCAAGCAGACGCACAAGGGATATTTTTTCTCAAAATTCAGCATAGAGGTCTGTGATGCGTTAAACCGGTTCCTGATTGATGTCGGGGAGGGCAGGCGGCCTATTCTGGTTATCCAGGCGCCGCCGCAGCACGGCAAGTCGGAACTTGCAAGCCGGCGGTTTCCGGCTTATGCGTTTGGGAAAAATCCCGAGTTTCGCATTGCCGAGTGTTCGTATTCCTCTGACCTGGCGGCTTCTATGAACCGCGACGTTCAGCGGATTATGACGGAACCGGAATATGCTGCGATATTTCCGCATTCAACGCTTAATAACAAACGTGTGTCTTTGCTGACAAATCCGGCGTTGCGCAATAATGAGCGTTTTGACATTGTCGGGCACCGCGGCTATTACGTTTCCACCGGCGTCGGCGGGCCGTTGACCGGCAAATCCGTGGACATCGGGATTATTGACGACCCTTTCAAGAATATGAAAGAGGCCAGGAGCGAAACAATCATAGAATCGGTCATAAGCTGGTACAATACGGTATTTTTAACCCGTCTGTCCCAGAAAAGCGGGCAGCTGATTATGGCGACCCGCTGGACGGTTGAGGATCTGCTAGGATACATTATTGAAAAAAACAAGGATACGGGGCGTTTGAAAGTTCTGTCTTTTCCGGCGATTAACGATCAGGGCGAAGCGTTGGTTCCCGAACTTCATTCTTTTGACAAGCTAATGGAGACCAAACAGAGCCTGACGGAGTTTGAATGGTCGGCATTGTATCAGCAGGAACCGCAGATTATTGGCGGCAACCTTATCAAAGACGAATGGTGGCGGTTTTATCCAACGTCAGACGTTAAGTACAGCTATATGTTTATGGTCGGAGACACCGCGCAGAAAACAAAGGAAGCCAACGACTTTACCGCCATTACGTTCTGGGGCGTAACCCGACAGAACGAACTGTACCTCTTGGATATGGTACACGGCAAATGGGAAGCCCCCGATTTGGAAGTTCAGGCCGTTGCGTTTTGGAAAAAGTGGGAAAAAGGCATTAACGGCGTCAGCCCGCGGGCGATGTACATTGAAGACAAAGCCAGCGGCACCGGTTTAATCCAGACGCTGAAGCGCAAATTTCTCATTCCGATTATGCCGATTGAGCGCATAACCGACAAACTGACCCGCGTTCTTGACGCGTCTGTCCACATTGAAAACGGGCGCGTATATCTGCCGATAAACAAAGACACGGACATATCGCGCAAGGTAATGGCGGAGGCGGGGGCTTTTTCCGCCGATATGAAGCACAAGCATGATGATATTGTAGATACGGTGTGCGATGCGGTTGATATAGCTTTCCGCAAACCGCCGATGCGTATCAATCCGAACTGGACACAACATTTCAGGGTAAACGAATGGTAAAAAAGAAACGTCAGCTGAAAGCAGCAGTATCACGTGAGCCGATGACGATAAGAAACATTGAGGATATGGGAATCTCTGTCCGTCCGAAGGATATGCTGTCGCGCGCGCTGGAGATTTACAATAAGCCCGTTGCCGACTATAAAGTGCCCGTAACGCTGGGCAAACCGAAAGACAATCCCGCCGTAATGGCGATGGACAAGTGCATTGAGGGCGTTTTCAGCGTATATTCAAACGAGTGGCGCCAGCTGGCAATGCCTAAATTTCTGGGCTATCCGCTGCTGTCCAACATTGCCCAGGACCCGCTTATTCGCGCCGGCATAGAAACGATTGCCGACGATATGACAAGGAAGTTTATCAACCTTACCTCTAAAGGCGATGTTGATTTAAGCGTCAAGATAGGCGGGCTTGAGAGCGATTTGCAGAAATTCCGGGTCAAGAGCATATTCAATCAGGCTATTTCCACCTGCGGCTATCAGGGTGGCTGTCTGGTCTATATTGATGTGGGGCCGTTGGATGATGACGAAAAGAAAACGCCGCTTTTTCTGGATTCGTTTACCTTTAAAAAAGGTATGCTGCGCGGATTTAAGGTAATTGAGCCGATTAATATTTATCCGGGAATATATGACACTCTGAATCCGACGTCAGAAGATTATTTTAACCCCGAGACCTGGTTCATATTAGGCAAGGAATATCACAAGAGCCGTTTTTTGTATTTTGCACAGAATGAGGTGCCACTTATCTTAAAGCCGCTGTATAACTTCTTCGGGATTTCGCTGGCGCAGCAGGTATTGGAATATGTGCAGAACTTTACCGAAAACCGCCGTTCGGCGCAAAGGCTCTTAAATAAGTTTTCCATGACCGTCTGGCGTACGGATATGTCGGCTTTTTTGAATAACGGCAGCTGTGCCAGTTTGATTGAGCGCGTCAAGTTTGCCAATTCCCAGCGTTCCAACGACGGAATGTTTTTGCTGGACAAGGAGCGCGAAGAGCTGGAACAGATAAATACGCCGCTTGCCGGGGTTACGGACATTGTCAGCATGTCGCTTGATCTGGCGCCGGTTATCTTGGGAATCAGCAAAGACAAGTATTTCGGAGATTTGCCGAAGGGTTTAAACGCCTCTTCAGAGGGAACGAACCGCATTTATTATGATAAGATTCATTCGTTAAACGAAAAAATCAGTTATGATGCGGTTGAAAAGGTTTTAAAAATTCTTCAGCTTAACCTTTATGGCGAGATTGACCCCAATATCTCGTTTGAATTTGCCCCGCTGTGGGAAATGGATGAGCGCGAACGGGCGGAAATCAATAAAATCAATGCCGACACGGCGGCGATTTATGTTGACCGCGGTTCGCTTTCCAATACGGAAGTGCGCGGCGCTTTGGCCGACAACCCGAACAGCGGCTATTCCAATATTGACGTTGACGCCGTTCCCGAGACCGACAGCTTTGACGATATTGACGACGAAGACAAAGCCGGAGCGGTGTTTGACGGGGCTATAATTCAAGACGGAGGCAGTGGCAGTGGAAATTTTAACCATGCCGGGCGGCCGGGGAAAGTTGGCGGTTCGGCCGAAGAAGGGGGTAAGAGCCAAAAAGTGAATATAGAAGAAAAGATTAAATCGGTTAAAATTGACTTTAACAAAGACAATATTTTACCGGAGCTAAATGCCGAGGATTTGGAAGAGCTGGGTGTTGAAAGCAAACCGGTGCGACTTAAGAAAAATATTATTGACTTAAACAAATATCGCCATCCTGATATTTCGTCTGAAGAAGCTGTCTCTTTAATTGCCCAGGCTTTATATTCTCCTGAATATATAGTACCGGGAAAAAGAGAAGGAGCTTATCACTTTATATCGCAAAGTGATGGAAAAGACAGCCCGCTTGTCCTTTTAGATATTGAACAAAACGAAGACGGATATTTTGATATTGTACACTTTTTTAAGGTCAGGGAACGCGGGAAAAAAGCTTTAATAAAAGAAAAACGGTAAGGAGGGACTGCCGTTCCCCTCATGAACTTGTAAAACAAGCGCCATCCGGGGCAGTTGCCCTTGCGGGCTTTATGGTCTTCTTACCGTTAAAGCTACGGAAGAGAGGTCTACTAATCCGCAGTTACCTGATGGACAGACACTAATTAGGGTCAAGCCCCTTTCTCCATCAACTTTCTATATTTAATATATCACGACTCGGTGAAAAAGTCAAGAGAAATGAAACCAAGGTATAAAAAACTCCGGGCCATCCGCCCCAATAAAGGGATTGAGATGGATTATCGCAAAAAACTGACTGCTCTGATTGTAAGAATGCAAAAAGAGGCGCAAAGGGAGATTTTGCGGGTTTACCGGGGCGAAGAGGCACAAATTGCGACAGATGCCGTTCCGGCGAATGTACTGTACCGCCTGATAAGAAATTTGAGGGACAAGTATCAAAAGCTGTTTAACAAAAAGTCTTTAAGCCTTTCCCGGTGGTTTGTCAATAATGTCAACCGATATACCGAGATTTCTCTGAAAGGGGCGCTGGAGCATTATCAAAGCGAGAAGTTTAAGCGGGAACTTAGCGATTTAGGGTTGTTGCATAATTTCAGGCAGACCCCGGCTTTAACTAATGCCGCACAGAGTTTTGTACACGAAAACGTAAACCTGATAAAATCCATTCCCGAAAAGTATTTTACGGAAGTTGAGGGGATGGTAATGCGCGGCATAAGGGATGAGAAGCCGTCAAGCTGGGTAAATGACGAACTAGCCAAACGGTATGGGATAACGACCCGCCGGGCGATAATGATAGCTCGCGACCAAAACCACAAGGCGACCGAACAGCTTAACCGCACCCGTCAGCTTGGGCTGGGGGTAAAGAGGGGGATGTGGCAGCACGCGACGGGGGTAAAGGAACCGCGCCACAGCCACGAACGGGCAAACGGCAAAATATTTGATTTGGATAAAGGGCTTAAAGTTGACGGCGAATTTATCTTTCCGGGGGAAAAGATAAACTGTCATTGTTTCTTTATTCCGTTACTTGAGGATTATTAAATGTTAGCATACGACAAGCTTGAAACGGGTACCGTGCGCCATCTGGACGAAAACGGTTTTTTGCATGTAGACGTGTCAAACATTACCAAAGAGGCGGTTAATCCGTATTATGGGCGCGAGATTCCCGGGTGGAAAGAACAGGGGCTGGTGCCGGACAGGATTTATTACGGCTACCGGCCTTTTGAAGAAATAGAAAAAGCGGCGGAGACGTTTAACAACCTGCCGCTTTTGTCCGAACATGTCGAGGACGGCGCGGATAAGAAAAACCAGCATTTGCGGGTCGGGTCGCTCGGCACCGACGCAATGACAGAACGCCCGTATCTGAAAAATTCGCTGGTTATTTATGACCAGAAAGCCATAGACGGCATTAAGTCGGACAGCAAAAAAGAATTATCCTGCGCGTATCGTTATGACCCGGTGTTTGAACCGGGGACGTTTGACGGGCAGAGATATGATTTCCGCATGACCAACATCCGCGGGAATCACGTTGCTCTTGTAAAAGAGGGCAGAGCAGGAAGCGACGTGGTTGTCGCTGATGGTAACTCAATTAAGAAAGGTAAGAAGATGAGTGTTAAGTTAAAAAACTTTATCAGTAAACTTTCTTCAAAAAAAGGCATGGCGATGGATGAAGATTTGGAGGAGGCTTTCAAAGAGGCTATCCGCGAAGAAATCAAAGAAATCCAGGAGCCGGGCAAAAATGAGGAAGGTGTTGCCGATGACGCTGACACTACCGACAAAAACGCCTTGAAAAACGAGCTGATGGAAAGAGTAAACGGCTTGTTGAAAGGGCGCGGCGAGGTAGACGGGAAGTCGGAAGAGGAATGGTACAAATGGTTCAGGGAAGCGCTTGACCGGCTGGCTTATACGGATTCCACCCGTTCGGCCGATGATTCCACACCGCAGGCGAAAGACGCCGAACCGGATGACAAGTCTTTTGCCGAGGGCGTAAAGTACGGCGAAAAGCTGGAAAAGAACCCGGAGGAAAGGAAGAAGCTGGATCGCGAACATGAGTCGGAGGGGATGAAAGGCGCTATGGACGCCCAGTCAATCCGCTCGTCCATTATAAACGAGTTCAGACAGAAAAACGAAGCTGCGGCGGCGGTGCGCCCGCTTATCGGGAACGTTGACGTTATGGCCTTTGACAGTGCCGAAGACATTTATGCCAAAGCGCTGGAGCTTAACGGGTACAATGTCAAGAACTATGACCGCTCAAGCTATCGCGGTATGGTGGAAGTGCTGAAAAACGCCAAAAAGGAGCCGAATATGTCTTATGACGCGGCTGCTGTAAAAGGCCTTTTGGAAGACTTTCCTGAACTTAAAAACGTCAAGTTAGGAGACAGATAATGGCAAATATAGCTTTTCAAAAAGAAATCAACAGCCAGAAGCCGTGGGGCGTGGCCGGTGATTTTATGGATGACAACTACAACCACATGTATCCACTGACTTTGCTTGTGAAAGCGTATGAAGAGGGTGATGTGAAGGTAGAAGTCGGCAAGTTCGTATGGGACAACGGGGACGGCACCTGTTCCGCCAAGGGAACCGGGCAGCCTGCCGGTATCGTACACCGCGTTCTGGACATTCCGATTACGGATATTGCCAACGGCGCGACAATGATTGTTCCTTCCAATTACAAGGTAGGGATTGCCGATTGCTGCAGTATTTTTATCACTGTCGGCGATACGCCTGTTGTCGGCAACAAGATTTTTGTAAACAATACCACCGGGGCGATTACCAACGCCGCTCAAGGCTCAACGGTATCCGGCGCGACGGAAACGTCATTCAGGATTAAGACCCTGTGCGACAACACTGCCGCCGCCGGCATTCTGGTTGGCGTATCAAACTGGGGCGAACGCATGGAGATTAACAATGCAGCAGAATAAGATTGAGGAATTAAAACAGTACGGCTTTGTCTTTAACGGTTATCAGGGCTTTATTGACAAGGCTAATCTGGCACAGATGGCGATGGACGCGTCTTTGCTTACTCCGCCCAATTCGGGTATTCCGGTAGAATATACGGCGTTTCTTGACCCGGCAATCATCCGCATCCTGAATGCGCCGCGTCGGGCACGCAAAATCGTCGGCGAACGCAAAATCGGCGACTGGACGACCCCGTACGTCCGCTTTACGCAGATTGAACAGACCGGCTTTGTTCAGCCTTATGACGACTATGCGGACAACGGCAAATCGGACATCAACCCGACTTTCCCGACCCGCGACAACTATGTTTTTGAAACCACGATTGAATACGGCGACCGCGAAACAGATATTGCATCGCGCGCCAAGTTCAACCTTGTTTCCGAAAAGCAGGTTTCGGCGGCAACGACGATTGATTTGGCAATGAACCGTTTTTACTTCTACGGCGTTGCCGGTCTGCAGAACTTCGGTCTTTTGAACGACCCGAACCTGCCGAATGCGCTGACGCCGGTAAACGGGGCAAGCGGGCAGAAGACCTGGCCGACCAAGACCGCCGTTGAGCGTTATAACGACATTCTGGCACTGGTTGCCGATTTGGCTGACCGTTCAAAAGGCTATATTGACGAGAACTCCAGATTAAAACTGGTCATCAGTCCGGCAAGGTCGCCGCTGCTTTTGGGAACGAGCGACCTGATGGCGAATTCCGTCAAAGCGCTCCTGAAAGAGGGACTGCCCAATCTGGATGTCGTCGTAGCGCCGGAAATGTCTACGGACGCGGGCGAAATGATGATGCTGTTTGCCGACGTGGTAGACGCCGACGATACCGCCAACAAGGTGGCCGATTTGGTATTTTCTGAAAAAATGAGAGCCGGGCGCGTTGTTCCGTACCTTTCCCATTTCAAACAGAAATATTCGGCCGGGACTTTCGGCGCGGTTATTTTCCAGCCATTCGCCGTTGCGTCTATGCTGGGCATCTAGAACATATAAGGAGGCAATATGTCCAAGAAAAAAGAAAGCGCGCAGACCGCTCAAAGTTCTGCGAAGAAAGTAACTCAGGTTTCCGCCGCTGCCCGCCCGCAGGGCGGAAATTTTGTTACGGTGATGTCAAAACTTCCGTGGGGGCTGACGTTTGCGACGCCGGACGGCAAAAAACACGTCATTAACGGTATGAATCAGGGGCTGCTGGTCAAAACCGAGGGAATGCTCGGCCGTTATGCGGCAACCCGGCTTGATGCCGAAGTATGGGAGTATTTTGCCAAAGCGCACGCGGAACAGGATTATCTGAAGAAAAAGGCGATTTTTGCCGAAGTGCGGGAAAGCGACGCCAAAGCCAAGGCCAAAGAGCTGGAAAAGGACGTCAAAACCGGTATGGAGCAGATTGACCCCAAAGACGTTCCGGGAATCCAGACCGCCGACAACATGAAAAGCAGCCAGGGAGTTACGGCCTAATGTCCAGTCAGCAGGTAGTTGTTTTTGATGTGCAGGAGTTTTTAAGCCGCTATCCCGAATTTGCCGGGAAATTTACGGACGAGCAGCTGCAAAACTTCTTTGATATGGCCACCGGCATATTGAATGACACTTATTCAACGCCGGTATGCGATTATGATCTGCTCAAGACGATGCTCTACCTGCTGACGGCGCATATTGCGTTTTTGTTCGGGCGAGGGGCCGGAACGGCGGGCAATCTGTCATCGGCAAGCGAGGGTTCCGTTTCGGCATCGTTCACGATGTTGCAGAACCTTCAGGCGCAATGGTTTAATCAGAGCCAGTACGGGCAGCTTTTCTGGCAGATGTCGCTGCCTTACCGGCTGGGGCGCTATATTCCGGCTTGCGGGTGCTGAAATGGGGAAATTTGCCAATGTCAAAATAGACCTTTCCAAAATCGTGAAGATGACGGAAAAGCTGGAAAAAGAGCTGAAAACCGGTTATAAAGGGGCAAAATGGGGGTATCTTGAAGGAGAGAAACACCGTGAAAGCGGCGAAGAGCTGTCCAAGATTGCGCTTGTCAACAATTTCGGCGACCCGGCAGACAAAATCCCGCCGCGCCCGTTTATGACCAATGCCCGGAACGAGATTGCAGGAAAAATCCCGAAAATCGTCAAAAAGCGTATTGAAGAGGGCGAAAGCCTGAACCGGATTGTCATCCGTATTGCCAGAGATATGCAGACGACGGTCAAGCGGAGCTTTACCGCCTACGACTATGCGCCCAATGCGCCGGCGACAGTCAGGAAAAAAGGTAAGGACACGCCGCTTTTGGACACGTTTCAGTTGCAGAACAGTGTCCGCGCTGGCGTTATTCAGCCAAACGGAAAGCTAATATTGCTGCCGCCGGATGAAAAATAGGACAGGGCTTGACAACCCTGTCCCGTCCTGCTATTTCTTAATAGACAGGAAAATTCGGAGTTTCCGAATAACAATAATAAATTTTATTATCATTATTAGTCCTTTCAAATAATATGAAAGGGGAAACCCACAACCTATTTTAAACTTGACAAATCAAGAAAAATAGGCTATCTTAACTTCAGGAAAGAAGTTAAAGTGGGTTTAACCCCTTTCTAGGTTAAGACAAGCCCGGTGTTGCAGCACCGGACTTTTCTTTTATATAAGATTCGTTTTTAAAGTCAAGCTTCGGGAAAACGGGGCTTTTTTTATGGAGCGGGGATGTCGCTTAATCTTCACGAACTGGTCGGAGATTTTTTAACCGTCGTTAATGACTGGCAGCAGCTGCTTTTTACCCATACATCCGTAGAATGGAAACCTGACAGCCGCGACCCCGTAACGACGACGGAAACTTTTACCGTTCGCGGGAAGATACAGCCGGCCTCTTTGCAGGAATTGCGCGAGTTAGGCTTTAACTTGGCCGAATATCAGTATTTCAAGGTATTTATTACCGGCACGCCGACACAGCTTGACCGACTGCGCCAGTTTGGTTCGGACACTTTTGTCTGTAACGGTTACAAATACAGGATTGTTGCCAAAGAAGCTTGGGATGACGCCGGCTGGCGCGAGGCTTACGCGTACCGTATGGAGTATGTTGATGCGGGAAAATGAACTATATGATTATCTGCAGGGGCTGATGCCGGCGCTCCAGTTTGTCAACCCTTATCATGACGACGTTCCGCTGCCGCCGCCGGACGTTGATTTCGCCACGATGAACATTATGCCGGTTTCACCGATTGGGTGGAGCCAGCAGCGGCAGAAAAGCTATGACAGTGAAACGGGCGTTGTAACGCTTTACCAGGATATTGAGCGCGTTTACAGGATACAGTTTGATTTTTACGGGCCGAACGCCTTTTACAATGCCGAAGTGTTTCAACATACTCTTCAGGTTAATCTGGTTAAGCCTCACGGGGCGCTGGTTGACCTGAAAAAGACGGGAGATATCCGCAATCTCTCGTTTTTGCAGGAAAACAAAGCCTATATGCGGCGTTACAGTTTTGACGCGGAGGTTTTTGCGGTAGACACGATAGAGACGGCGTCGCCTGCCATTGAAACCGCAACCGTCAAAATTATCAACCGGGGAAACAATTTCAACTAATTTTTTTTGAGGATAAAGACCATGAGTTTACCTTTTTCCAAGTTTGTACCGATTTCAGCGTCGGTTCAGTCTCCGTCGTTCACGGTGGAGAAAAAACATATGCTGCTGGCCATGGACAACGCGCTTATTCCGACAAGTTCGGCCTATCTTGAATTTTCGGGAAGTTCCGCTGTTGCCGATTTTGGCGCTTATTTCGGCAAGAATATTTCCGAATATGCCGAAGTGCAAAAGTATTTCGGCTATTTGAGCAAGACGGGAACCAGCCCGGACAAGCTGGTCGTCGCCCGCTGGTATAAGGAAGCGGCGGCACCCTTTATCAAAGGAGCGTCGTCTGTAGCGGAGCTTTCCGCGTTAAAAGTCGTCAGCGAAGGAAGTTTCAACGTTTCGTTTGACGGTACGGAATTTCTGGTAGTGGTTGATTTGAGCGCAGCCAACAGCTATTCGGACGTTGCCACGACCATCCGTAACGCAATTATCGCAAATTCTTCTGCCGGCGAGATGTTTGGCAATGCGTCGGCAACGTACAGTTCGGTAACCGGCGGTTTTATCATTACGGCGGGCGAAACCGGGAAAGGACATGTTGTCGGCGCGGTAACCGCAGGGACGACCGGAACGGATTTGAGCGCTATGCTGGGGCTTGACAATGCGGTATTGTCGCAGGGAACCGACGCCGAGACGTTTGCCGAGTTCTGCGACCGGCTGTTAAACGCCAATTCGTCGGGATATTCAATTACGACGCTGGAAAAGCTGGAGCAGGCCGATATAGAGGCGGCGGTTCAGTGGCTTCAGGGCAGCCTCGGGGAACAGACGATTTATTCCCTTGTGCGTCTGGTCTTCAACTTTATCGACAAGGAAACGTTTAAAACCGTCCAGCAGGCTCTGATTGAAAAGGGATATACGGGATATGTCGCCTGTGTTGACCTCAATCAGGAAAACGTCAACATTCTTGATTGCGCAATATGCGCGACGATTGATTTTGAAACCGCCAATGGCACAATCAACTTCAATTTCCAGCCGGCAACGGGCTATACCCCGATAACCAAACTGGGAACCGTAGTAGATTATCAGCAGGGGCAGACCAATCTGGGGCTGGCCGAAGAGCTGGACGGCCTTTACGGTTCTTATATCTATTCGGTTGGGTTCGGTTCGCAGGAACAGGTTTTGTACGGTATGGGGCTGATGGCCGGCGATTTCGGCACGGAAGACGTGCAGGTTAACGAATCGTGGCTGGAAAAAGACACGCAGACCCGGATTATGAACGGTTTCATCGCCTTGAACAAATTAAAGCTTCAGGGAACGGACGCCAAGGAATTTCTGAGTACAATGATTGCGCCTTCGTACGAAAAAGGCAAGACAAACGGCACGATTGCGCAGGACGGTACGGTTTCGGAAGCTGACCGCAACAGCATTTATCAAGCCATGGGCGTGGCGGGCGCCGCGGATTCCGTGGAACAGAACGGCTATTATTTCCAAATTGAGGATTTAAGCGATGAAGACATCAAGCTCAGGCGGGCGCGGGTCAAAGCGGCTTATCTGTGCGGCGGCGTGATTAACAAGGTCAGAATCAGCAATACATTATATGGAGCGTAACAATGATAAATCAGGACATTTCAACGAATAAAACGGGTTTTCAAAACCTTGAATATTCTTTAACCGCATTGCCGGTTCTGGCGTATTTGAAGCTTGAGGGCATTGCCGAGGACGGCGTACAGTGGGAACGTCCGCAGCCCGCGACTTTGAGTAAAGGCGCGGACGGCAAGGCGAAAGTCGTACAAAAGCCGGTTGTTTATGCGTGCACGATTGCGTTGCAGGCCAATTCCAATTCCCGTCTGGCGCTGGACAGCCTGTGCGACGCGACGCAGGCCAAATATGGCAGACGCCTTGTTGATTATGCGATGGTTATGAACGTTTCCAACTATACGACCGGCGTCAAGACGGTATATTCGGGCGGGACGATTGAGGAATATGACGCGGGCGATTCGGCAACCCGGGACGACGGGCAGGGGAACAAGGTTTACCGCCTGTCTTTTGCCGACCGTATCCAAATGCCGTTATAAAGGAGGCTTAAATGCAAAAAGTTATCAAAGTGGAAATCAAAGACATGGACAAGACGCTGAAGTTCAACGTCCGGCTGTTTAACGCTATGGAGGGGTTGGATTTTCTTGACCGGCGCATTGCCGAAAAATCCCGTTCAATCAAGGAATGTTTGAAAGATTTGCTGCCGCTTGCGACATTGACGGATACAGGCGGCAATACTCCGGTGGCCGAAATGAGCCTTGAAAACGCCGGTTCGTATTTTGAAAGCCCGCTTGCCCCGGTTGAACTGGGCATAAAAATTCTGGAACATCAGATGGTTTTTATGAAAAGCTCCGAAATATTCCGGCCGTACGTCGCAGTGCTAGAAAAGATGTATCGTTTGCCGATTTCGGAGAAAGTAACCTCATCTTCAACATTCTCACTCCCGAAATAAACATAACAGATTTAACACGTATAGATTTGGGCGACCTGTATTTGTGCAACCTCGCCCAATATGTCCGGGTTCAAAATGAATATGCGGCGTATAACCGCGCCAGAGACAAGGCAAAATAAATGTTTTCCGATGCCGTTATAAATTTCTTCGTCAATTCCAAGGAAGCCGAGCGGTCGCTTGACAAACTTACAAAAAAGTTTGAAAGCGCCGGTGATTCTATAGCTAACAGCCTGCTCTCCAAACTGGGGGCGATTACCGCCGGCGCGCTCGGCATAAAGGGGCTGACCGAAGTTTATAACGAAATGAAGCAGATTATCCATCTTGCAGAATTATGGAATATGCCGATTGAGAAGCTGCATCAGTTTGTCAATATGTTTCAGCTTTTCGGGGGGACAGTGGACGATGCCGTATCTTCCGTTGACCGTTTGCAAAATTTGCAAAAGACTTTAATCAATGAATCTTCCGGGGAATTAAAGGAACTTTCTGCCCGTTTGGGGGTAAATCTGGCCGGTCAGGATTATCTGGGCGCGATAGAACTTATCCGGTCGCGTTTTAACGCTTTGACTGATTACGGTCAGAAAATGGTTCTTGATGCTTTGGGCGGAGATGAAAACAATGCGCTAATTCGCATGCTTCGTGCCGGCCCAGACGAGTTTATGGGAAAATGGAACGAAGCCGGGAGCTTTACGCTTCTGACCGAACAGACGAAGAGGGATTTTGTTGAAATTGAACAAAATATCGGGAAAATCCAGGTTGCGCTTAATTCCATCGGTTTGGAAATGCTGCAAGGTCTGGCACCGGCAATCAAGGGTTTTTCTGACAGTTTGGCCGATTTTGCGAGGGACACGGAGACACGCGATAAAATTGCCGATATGGTTAAGCTTTTTGCAGCTTATAAAGCAGCTGTGCTTTCGCTTCGCATTGCCATAGGTTTGTTGCTGCGCCCGTTTGCCCTGCTGGGAATTACCGCAGGGTTGGTTTATATCAACTGGGGTAAACTGCAAAAGCCTTTTAATGATTTTCTGGCTAAAAATCCCGAGCTTGCAAAAGCGCTTAAAGATTTGGCCGATTTGACCAAGGCCTTTGTTGAAGCGCTCGATTCCGGTGACTGGAAGCCGTTTTGGGACAGGCTTGACGAGACGATTGAGAAGTATGAAACGCTGAAAGACCTGTTAGACATCATTGCCAAAAGCGGAAAATTTATTCTTTCAGGTTTTGGCCTGGCTGAGCTGGATGACAATGATGTTTTGACCTATGATAAGGCGATGGGACGGTTATCCGACAGGATTGACGCTTTAGGAGATTGGTTATTGGAAAAAACCGGGTTTAAAAAGTATATAAAACCGGGAGCCGAGTGGTTTGGGGAAAGCTTAAGGCCTGTCAGTCCAATGGATATAGGGCACTCTTATTTGCCGTACCTTTCTGAACCAAATCGAAATACAGCCTATTATGATAACCGTACATATACTTTTAATAATCCGAGCGAGAGGCAGATACAGCTGGCAACACAGCGGGAAAGCGTCTTATATCAGAATACGCGCGGCAACCGCAGCGGCGCATTTAACTACAGAAGCGGGAGCGTCTCATGATTTTGAGCATTGCAAATGATATCTGGCAAAGATTAAACAATTATACCTACGGAATAAAGTCGTCCAACAGCGACAAACTCTGGCTGGAATTTGACACGATAGACGAATGCCAGTTTCACGGTTCATCAACAGTCACCAAATATCCGCTGGAAAACAACACCTATTACACTGACTACAAATATTCCAACCCTGATGACCTGATGCTGAAAGGGGTGGTTTCTGTCAATTCGCTGATTAGATTTGGCGATGTCGAATATAACCTTGACGGTATAACTAACAAGGCATCGCTTGTGGAACTTATTCACAATCAGTGCACGGAGTTGTGCCGGAATATGATTTTGCTGGATATTCAAACTCGCAATTCAGGCTTGAGAAAAAATTTTACTATGAATGATTTTATGATTAATGAAAATCCGGGTAACTATAATATGCTTGAAGTAGATATGAGTTTTACCGAGGTGTTGCTTTTGACCGCAGAGGGAACAATGCTGCGCAATGTTGCCGACAGCGATACCCAGAAAGCGGGCATTGTTGAAACCCGCGATGTTAATTTGGGAAGGTGGTGGATGTAATGCAAACGGCAATCAACCTTATTCAAACTCCGGTTCAGGAACTTTCGGCAACAATTACCGATGCAACGGAAAATCGGCGGATTGTCGGCATTACCTTGCGGACAATGAAAGACGGCAGCCTTATTGCCGACATTACGGTTGACGGCGAGGTGCAGCGGTACGGCGTCAGGTGCATAGACAAGATGCCGCTTTTGTTGAACAATGCCTTAAACGGCAATTTGTATTTTTATGACACTTTAGGCAATACCGACCCCGTCTACAGCGGGTTTAATGACAGATACCTGCTTATTTTTGATACGGAATACAGTCTGGTGTAAGGAGAAAATATGAAAACATACATCGAAAATCCCAAACGCTGGGAAAGCTTTGTTATGAGCCGCGAGAACCTGCTTAACGGGAGTGCGACACATAGTGCAAAAGCTTTTCAGAATTTGATGGAGAGGTTTAACACTTGGGCGCAGGAAAATGGCTACGGCATTCTGTACGATAAAGAAATCGGCTATCACGCCGTCAAAAAGGCGGATTATACCGATGGCGTTATCCTGACGGATTTGCCAGTTCCGGGGTTTAAACTTGCCAAACCGGAAGAGGCGCTTAAGATAGCCAATGAGGAAATCAGACGCCGGCGTTCGACCCTTATGGCTAAAGAGGCTGATCCGCTCAAATACGACTACGAGGAAGCTCTCGCAAGGGGAGACAAGAGCGCAAAGGAACTGAAAAGGCTATGGCTTGCTAAGAAAGACGAAATCAGGGAAAATTTGCCTTATCTGAAAGAAAATGAAGAATAACTGGGATATTCCGAAACGGTATTTACGCCTCTCCATTTATCGGAAAAGCAGCCCGGAGCAGCTTTTGACCCAACTGACTGAAGATGCGGATGTTGAGTTTAACACCTCGGCAGCGGTGACGGGGGCGTTGAACGAAGCCAATATAATTATCGGCGGTCTGAAAAAAGAAACGATGTTTTTTTTGGCGACATCGGCAACACCGTGGTTAAAGGACTGGGTACAGGCGCGGATTGTGCTTGAAGCCGGGTATTATAACCGCCACGCGCGCATTTTTGACGGGGTGGCAATGGATTCCGTCATGGATATGGAGACGGCGGACGGGAAAGTTACGATTAAAGCCATGTCTATGTTTGAAGAGCAAACGGAAACCAAAAGCTATACGTTTGAGGGGGACGTTTCGGTTAATAAGATAGCCTCAAGTTTTGCCTCCGATTTGGGGCTTCCTCTTGTTTCGGAAATTTCCGACGATTTGAAAGTCAGCAATTACGCGCTCAGAAATGAGTCCGCAATTCAGAATCTTCGCAATCTTGCCGACCAGACGGGACTGGAAATTTATATGCATAACGGGCGCGTTTATATCAAGGAACCGAGTGCTCCACTCGAGAATATTCCGGCCTTGACGTTTGGCTCAAAGGATATTGTCGGCGTTCCGCAGCCGACGCCTCTGGGGGTTGACGTCAATGTCCGCATGACAACCGAACCGGTAACCGGGCAGCAAATTATTATTGATTCGTTAAAATTTCCGCAAATCAAACAAGCCAAACTTCAGTTGCAGACTCTGCGGCATGTCGGCAAGACCCGGGGAACGCAGTGGTACACGCAGCTGGTTTTGCGCGGCAAGGATTTTGGATGGTACAAATGAAAAATATTCCCCAGTTTAATCCGGCAGATATTTCCAGCGAATATGCGCTTTTAAATGCGATTATCAAAGACTATCTGGCAAAGAACCTGGCAACCGTGCAACCGGTTCAGGTGATTAAAGTTTATGAAGATAACAGCTTTGTAGATGTCGCGCCGTTGATAGAAGTTGAAGACACATCGGGAAATCTGCTCGCGATTGGCGCAGAAGATACGATTTATTCGATTCCCATAATCCAGCATTTCGGCAACAACTGCCAGATAACGATAGCCCCGGGTGTCGGAGATGCCGGGTTCCTTTTAGCTTCAAAATATGATTTATCTATTTACAAAAAGACGAAAGAAACGGCCGCCGCCGGTTCATACCGGCAGTTTGACTGGGCGAACGGAGTGTTTTTGCCATTGACGTTCAATCAGGCGGGATCCGGAGTGATTTTGCGCAACAACCAAACGCAGATAGACCTGCAGGACGGGCAAATCAACATCACTGGCGATACTTTGGTTATAAACTGCAAAACTGCCGAGGTTAATGCCGAAACTTCGGCAACGGTCAATTCTCCTGCGGTTAATCTTGGCGGCGAGGGAGGTCAGGGTGTTGCAAGATTGGGAGATGCCGTGGAGGTTAATGTAACATCCGGTTCTTCTGCCGGGACATGGAGCGGTACGATTACGGCAGCGAGTTCCATTGTAAAAGCAAAGTGAGGGGGAATATGGACAGTTTAAAGATTGATGCAGACAATAATCTGGTTTTGATACAGGGAAATCTGGCAATAGCTGTCGGTATTGCTGCTTGTGCGCAGGATACAAGGACGCGTATCGGTTTTGTCAAAGGGGAAAATCCTTACGACACCGCTGCCGGAACGGATTATTTCAGTACCATCTTGGGAAAAATGGGCGGCATCGACTATATTCGCGAACAAATCCGCTCGCGAATTATGGGTAACAACGAGATAACCCAGATAAACAACCTTGCGCTAACTTATGAGGACGGAGCTTTAAATTTAGCGGCGAAAATTTCAACTATTTATGGGAACATCAGTTTATGAACAATCTTTTCAGCGTAACGAGTGACGGCGTTATTACCGTTGACACATCGGGAATTAAAGAATCTTTTCAGGAGGCATATAAGGGTGCTTTGGGCAGCGATTTGAATCTGGAAGACAGCACCGTTCAGGGACAGCTTATCCTCAATGACACGGAAAATCTGACTTTGGTAATGAACGAGGTTGTAACCATGGCCAACTCATTTTCCGTTTATACGGCAAAAGGGAAAGCTTTGGATGTTGCTGCGGCCTATTTCGGCTACTACCGCAAAAACGGTCTGAAAACAGTCGTGTCGGCAACCGTAACGGGCGCAGTCGGGACGATTATCCTTGCCGGAGTGGTTGTTTCAAACGGCGAAAACGAATTTGTGTCCTTAAATAAGGTAACGATACCGCAGAGCGGGAGCATTTCTGTCCAGTTCCAGGCCACGACCGTTGGAGCGATAAATTGTGCGGCGGGAACGCTGACAACGATTGTAACGCCGATTTCCGGCTGGGACAGCGTTACCAACGAACTGGGCGGCATTGTCGGCGCGCCAGAGGAAAATGACAACGTTTTCCGGCAGAGGATTACAGCTAACTGGCTGAATATCAGGGCAAAGACCATTTTGGGGGCGCTGATTGACAATGTGGCGCAATTGGCCGACGTTGTGAGCGTTTTGGGGCGAGAGAATTATACCGATGAAAGTATTATGATTGATGACGAGACTCTGTCGCCCCATTCGGTTTATCTTTGCGTTTTAGGCGGCGTAGATGCAGATATTGCAGAAATTATGGCTAAATTTAAAACCGTCGGCGCGGGGGTTAACGGCGATACGGATATTTCATATTATGACGAAGTCGCTAAATTTACTTATAACTATAAAATTCGCCGCCCTACTTTCAAGCCAATAACAATTAAAGTTACTTACAGCGAGAACAGCTATACTCCGGCAGACGTTGAAGACATTATTAAAAATATCCTGACGCAATACATTGCCGATAATCCGTTTCAAATCGGACAAGTTATTTCGTCGGTCGTTTTGTCGCAGGCGCTGGACAGTTTTAACCAGGCGAACCTCTTAAATCTACAGGTGGCGAATGGCCCGAATTTTGTAGATTATCTGCAAATGCAGATTGATGATGTCGGCGTTTTAGAAGAAATCGTATTTGAAAAGGTGGGCTGATGTTTAGGGAAGTTGCGTTAGACATATTGCAAAAACAATACGGTTATACCAACGTTTCCGATTTGATGATAAAGCGCGCCGCCGTGTGGGATAATTATCTCGGCGACGTATCCGAACGTTTTATTACGGAAATTCTGGATTATAACACCTGTATTCCCGAGGCTCTTGACTTTATTTGGGGGCGTATGCTGAAAGTTACCCGCACTTTTGCCGGCGCAGACGGGGAAAACTTTTCTTTAAGCGACGACCAATTTAGGGAGATTATCAAAATCAGGGCTTTCGGTACGATTTGGGACGGCAGCGTCTATAAGATGAACCGTTTTTTGCAGGATTTGTTTAAAGACCGGGGAACGGCCTATGTCCAGGACAGCCTTGATATGAAGTATGAAATCTTCGTTTTTGACTTCGCGCTTGAGCCCTGGGAAGAATATTTGTTTTTATACAAGGATATTTTGCCGCGTCCGGCCGGCGTAGGCATCGCAATTTATAATTTGTTTACCGATTCGACGTTCGGCTTTGAGGGAACGGAATTTCAGCCGTTTAATCAGGGCGTACTGTGGAACGGGCAGCTAACGAAAGGGTAGATGATGAAAGCAGCTGATTTTGAATTGCCGCAGGTTTTGGCGGGGGCTTTTGCCTATAACGGCGAACGCAACGAGATTGCCGAAGGCGCAACCGGAAATTATCTGGCATCGTTGGAGCAGGGCTTTCCGCCGATAACCATGCAGCCGAAATCTTCGGGAGGGACGCCGCCGGACGGCAAGGACTTTAACGGGCTCGGCTATCTGTTGAGCCAGTTTTATTTTTATATACAAAACGGCGGCAACTATACCTTTAACGCCGACGTTTCTGCCAAAATCGGCGGTTATCCGAAAGGGGCGCGTTTGTGGTACACATCGGCAGTGGGCGAAGTTATGTTATTGGAATCGGCGATTGACGACAATACCTTTAACTTTAACACGGATTCATCTGTCATCGGTACACAGTGGAAAGAAGTTATTCCGACCAAGGCTTATGTTGATGCCGCGATTGCTGCCGCAACGGTTGGCAAGTTTATGCAACTGACGGGCAATGTAAACGAGACGGCAACCGGCATCAAAACGTTTACCGGCAATGACGGGCAAGCCGATACGGTTGTAATTTCCGGCGATGATGAAAATCCGCTTTTGGGCAAAAAGTTGGTTTTAGAAAACAAACGCCGTCAAACCGGCTCCGGCAGTTCCGGCGATATGAATGCAATATCTTTTCGGGCATCTGACGGGCAGTATGCGGCAATAACTGGCGGAATAAACGGGAATGTGCCGTATCTGGGCTTTACATTGGGAAGTTCAGCGCCTCTTATGCTGTATTCCAACGCGGTTAACCTATTCCAGCCGACAAGCATAACATTAAGCAGCGGGGGGCGCTTTTTGACAGGAAGCGTATCGTCTATTACGCCTAAAGCATATTTGGAGATAGGCTCCGAAAGCATCGGACAAACGACGACATGGGGGTTGACCAGCGGGTCGGGCGTGCAGACTTTTGACACCGGTATCCGATTTGTGCGTTCGACGGCGATGACTGGCTGGGCGGAGCTTTACCAGAAAGGGGCTCCAAATTATTTTCCGGGAGGACAATCGGCGTTTTCTTTTGATATTGCCGACAGTGACAGCTCATACAAAATCGCATACACAAAATGGGTAAAGCGCCAGATTGACCGTAAGCTGGAATACAGCAAAGCGCAGAAAATCACATCTGGTTTTGTTACGGCTGCTCCGGGATGGGTTTTTGTAACCGGAAATACAGTAGGCGGAAGTATCAATCTTTATATCAATAATGTTTTAATTGCCACAGCCAATGGTAACGGCTACAATAAAGATAATTCGACGATGTTGGCACAAATTAAGGTTACAACCGGAGATTCAATCATATTTACAAACAATCCGAATGTCTTATATGTTCCGTTTGAGGCGGGAACATCCGCTTACAATGATGATGAATACAATACGGAAATAGAGACAATAGTTAATGAAATTAACGGGGAGGTTGTCTGATGGGAACGTTGGTTGAAAAATTGGATTATCTGGAGCAAACAAAAAAAGATATCCAACAGGCTATAATTGCCAAAGGAGTGGAAGTTGGCAATGATGTCACTTTCCGGGATTATGCAGCCAAAGTTGCCGCAATTTCTGGCGGAGGCGGCGGCGAAACGGTTTTTGCGGTCAATAATACGGGCGGGGAGATTATAAGCGGGACAAAGGCGTTGTTAAACAGCCACCAGCGGGAAACGACGGCTATGGCAGAAAAGCTGATTAATTCGACTGCTGCAAGCAGAATGTATTTCCCTTTTTGCCAGGGAAACGACGTTTACGCTTATTTCGCAAGCAGGCTATACAGCCTGATCTACACGCCGGAAACCGAGGCTTGGGCGGAGACACAACTTGACCTTGCCGGCGTTAGCGGAGATTTTATTGACTTCATCGACGGCGACATCTGCTCGGCGGTGCAGGAGAGGCTTATCCGTTACACGGTAAATACGCAGTCGATTTATCCGCATGGCATTATCAACCCGGCGGCGTATTATATCGGGCAGTATAACGGCGAGGGGCGGTGTCTGGCCTGCATCAACGAACGGCTGGTTTTGACGACATACGATTTTGCGACGGATACCATCGGGACGGAAGTTCTGTGCGATATCCGGGCAGGGTGGACAGGCAATTCCAGTGCACAGCGCGGGCGCATCATTCGGTTGGGTAACAAAGTTCTGATTTGGTTCACCGATACGATTTATATTCTTGACTTGGCGACAAATGCGGTTTTGGGTACTACGACGAACATCGAGGACGTGGCATATGCAACAGGATGCGAACCCGGAGATTATGTCTTTGTGCATGTCGCACAGTTGAACCTTACCACTGGGGCGACGATGACGGTTTATAAAATCAACGCTGACTATCAATTGGAAAACAGTACGCCGGGGATTTTGCTGCCGTGGACTTCGGTCAACGTGCGGATGTTTTACAATGCGTCGACAGGCGTCTTGAACATAGGAACGGCGGAGATGTGGGCGGCGTACCAGTTTAATCAGGAGAGCAAAACCTTTGCCAGTATTGCCGCCGACGTATTGCCGCCCTCCGACAAAGCGGACGGATACTTTATGACGTTTGACATCACCGCCGACCGCACCAAGGCGGCGATGTGCTATTACACGAACAGAAATTATCTGAACGCATACAACCTTTCAAACGCTTCCGATGCCATTTATGCCGACCCGGTGGACTTGTTCCATTTTTACCCGGACAATTCGGTAACCGGGTTTGCCACCGGGACGACGGACGAAACGGGAAAATATGAGTTTAAGACGGTAACGGGAGCATGACAATGAGCGATACGGAAATAAAACAAAAAGTTATAGAAAAACTGACAAGAAGGCAGCTTTTTATCATCTGCCTTTTTTTAATCCTCTGCGGCTGTGTGGTCGGCGTAGCGGCGGCAATTTATGCGCCCGGAGCATTGGCGGCAATTTGGGGGGCGTTATGATGAGCTGGGAAGGAATGTGTGCCATTGCGGCGATTGCCGGGGTAGCAATGAACTTTATCCGGTTCGGCAAATGGCAGGGGGCGATTGAGGCGAAAGTTGATGTATTGGAGCGGGAATCTGCGGCAGCGATAAACAGATTTGATGTTGTGGGCAAAAGGCTGGAGGAAAACAGCAAGCTTCTAGCCGAGCTTAATGCTAAGTTGGGGATTTTGCTTGAAGAACATTATCAGAGGGGGAATCATGGCTGAAGACTGGGAAATGCGGCGGCTGGAATTTCACGAAGGGGGTAGATTATGACACAAAAAATAGAAATGGTTGGTAAAAAATATGGTGATTGGCTTGTTTTAGAAGAGCGTGGTCTTTTATACGATAGACCTGCTTATTTATGTCAATGCAAATGTGGGTATAAAAAAGTTATAAATGGCAATGAGCTAAGGAGAGGTAAAACAACTTGTTGCACTAAATGTTCTCGTTTAAAGCAACATAATATTGATGGAAAGCATTATAATGAGTGTGATACTTATAAGATTTATAATATAATGAAACAGCGTTGTCTTAATCCAAGTGCAAAGAAATATGCTGATTATGGGGGGAGAGGTATTAAAATCTGTGATAGCTGGTTAGAAAGCTTTGAAAACTTTTTCAGAGATATGGGGGAAAGACCATCAAAAGAACACTCCATTGACCGAATTGATAATAACGGTGATTATTGCCCTGAAAACTGCCGTTGGGCGACAAGGAAAGAACAAGCAAATAATAGGAGGTTAAAATATTCAAAATATATAGCCAAAACAAAAGTAGGAATTTATCAAGTAGCAGTTAGAGGTAAATATGTTGGCCGGTATAAGGACTTAAAAAAAGCCTTGCACACGAGAGATTTATTTTGCGACTTCTTGGGACTTGATTTCAGACTAAAAGGAGAAGAAGATGGATTTTGATATTATCATAAAAAGATTAGAATTTCATGAATCTTGTATTTTGAAACCTTATTACTGCCCGACTGGACATCTCACGTTAGGTATTGGTCATAATATAGATGCTCGTGCATTTACTAATGAAGAAAAGAAAGCTATCGGCGATTGGAAGAAAGGAATCACTAAAAATATGGCATATATGATATGCCGAAATGATGTGAATATCTGTCTAAATCAGTTAAAGACACTTCCTTTTTGGAACCGGCTTGATTTGGAGCGGCAGTATGCGCTTTTGGATATGTGCTTTCAGCTCGGATTTAAGGGGGTGTGCGGTTTTAAGAAAATGCTTGAGGCTATGCGCTGGGGCAAGTGGGATAAAGCGGCGGCAGAGTGTCTGAACTCGGATTACGCGCGGCAGACCCCGGCACGGGCGAAACGGATAGCAAGGCTGATTAAAGAGGGGATTTGGCTGAGGGAATGACGAAGCTATTAACGTACACTGTGGCAGGGCTGCTGTTGGCGCTGTATATCACGGTGAGCCTGTATATCGAACGGGGCAGGGAGATTGCGGCATTACAGGGCGAAAAGAGCGCCCTGTTAGGGAAAACATCATTTTTGGAGGCGGAAATTGCGAAACGAGATGAAAAGGCGTTGGACGCCGATAAGCGATTGTGCGAGATTGAGAAGGCAGCAGAGGAGAGCAAAGATAAGGGCGGTTTTGATTGGGACAGCGCTTTGCCTGCTGATGCTGTTACTTTGCGGCTGCACCAGGACTGAGTATGTGTACGTTGAAGCGCCGCGCGAGCCGATAACGTGCCATCGGCACATGAAGACGTTTCTGGATATGGCGAAGTGTTTGGAAATATACAAGGCGAAGTATTAACCAATTTTTAATTTATTTTAGGTTTATGTGTTCTTATCTTTTTGTTTGTAAAAGAAAATTATTTTTTTTAAAAAAATTTGCCAAATATTGACTTTCAAAAAACGGTATTATATAGTTATCCACAACATATTTGGAGAATTTAAGTTATGATTGAAAAAACTGATAGTGGCGCAGGTGGATTTACACTTCGTTTTACAAATGGTGATGTTGAAAAATTTAATGAGGTCATGGCTAAATATAACTTTGTTGATGCGCAAGCTTTAATAAGATTTGCTGTTAGCATTATGCTGGTAACAGAAGACAAAGTTATAAAAATCAAGCAAGAGGGCAATATTGTTAATGTTGAACCGGCAGACCATTCAATTAAGAAAGAAGAAAAGTGATGGCTAATGGGACTAAAAGAGATAATTTTGACCCCGCAGTGGAATTTAAGGCGACGCTGGATAAGATAGAGCGTCCTGATAAGTTTGCTGAATTTTTTTGCGATGCGGCAGAAAGTCAGGTGTGTATAAAGGAAGTTCTGGGAAAGCTTATTCGTGAAAATATTAAAGAAAATAAAGAAGTTCACGAAGCAGGGAAAAAGTTGTTTAAAGAAATTATTGATGAGGATAAAGCATATTTCTTAAAAATATGGTGGGATAAATTAAAGAGTTTTATTTATTTTGTTGCAGGTATTCTGGCGTCAGTTTTAGTGGATTGGATTAAAAAAAATTAAATAATTTTGGGATTTATGTTAGCGCCTTTTAGCGTCAAGCTGGAGGGCGTTTTTATTGAGCGCGTACCACGATGTACGAGGCTTTCCGGGAGCCGTTTCTTAGCGGCTCTCCGCTTTGAAGTGTTTCCATTTGGGAAACAGTTACTATTTTTACCAAGTGGGAAATATGGCAAAAAAAAGAGCACACCATGAGGGAGGTGTGCTTAACTTTAACCATATATACAAATAATAGAACTTTTGTTTAAAGTCAATAATTTTTTGAGGTTGATTTGAAAGAAATTTATATCGTTCATGCTGACGCATATATTGGGTGCGTTAAGCCGGGGAAATGTCCGATGGTGGGGTATGCGCCGAGAGAGAAGTTTATCGACTTCGTGAAAGGGCTGCGGGAGGATTATCCCGATTTCAAGCTGCGGTGCGTGGTTAATGAGGGGATTCGCGAGGTTGTGGAAAAGAAGATTATTGCTGACAGGATTATGGCAGTAAGAATGGGGCAGAAGAATCGCTAAAAAGACTGTGTAAAAATTGTGTAACTTTTGTGAAAGTTTTTAATATTTTGTGCATTTTTTTTGCACAATTTCATACTTTGTTCTGTTTTGATGTTTTTTCTTAAAATCTTTGGAAGTTTAGGAAAATCAAGGCGGAGTAGGTGGTGGACCGTAGAGGTAACGCTCCTCTGCTACATCCATGTCAAGGATGCGTTCTACTTTTAAACTAACGGTCCTAACCTGTAGAAGTTTATCAAAACAAAAAGCTTTTTAACATAGAAATTTTAGATTGCAAGCGTTTTTTGCGATTTTTTTTAAAATTATTGAAAAGTTAACTTTTAGTGTGTATAACTCTAGCATAAATCGGTTGAAATATTAAGACAATAAAGAGAAAAAATGAGCGAAAACATAGATTTCCGGGTCGATTACAACAAATTTAAGGTGATGGACGAATTTAACACGGACGAGTTGAAGTATCCGCTTATCCTGTCCATTCCGCATTGCGGCACCGTTTTTCCGGAGGAATTTCTGCGCGCGGTCAGGCATGACGTGATGACGCTGCGCAAAAACGAGGACATTCTGGTTTACGACCTTCTGGAGCCGGCAATACGCGACGGGGGAATCGCCGCGATTAAGCTTAACGTCAGCCGCAGCTTTATTGACGTGAACCGTGCCAAGGTGGAACTGGATCCGAATATGTTTTTCGACTATCCGCGCGAGGATATCGGCCTCAACCAGCAGCGTTCGCGTTACGGGCTGGGGATTATCCATAAGGTTACGGCAGACAGCCGGCCGATATATGCGGGGCGAATCTCGTACAAGGAAGCCGAAGAGCGGATTAAAAACGTGTATGACGTTTATCACGGGCGACTGAAGGAGCTGATTGCGCGCACGATTGACAAGTTCGGCTTCTGTCTGGTGCTGGACTGCCATTCGATGCCGTCCAAAATCTGTTCCATCATTTCGGAAAGCCCGCGCATCGACTACTGCCTCGGCAACCTGTTTGAACAGAGCTGCCCGAACAAAATAAGCTTTTTTGTGGAAAATGAACTGGCAAAACGCGAGTATTACGTTGCCAAGAACCGCCCGTATTCCGGGGCTTATATCACTTTTAACTACTGCGAGCCGCGCAAGCAGGCGCATACCCTGCAACTTGAAATCAACCGGGTGATTTATGCAGATGAAAATACGTTGGAAAAAAACAGCGACTTTCAGCGGGTTAGCTATGATTTGAGCAAGGTTGTCACGAACCTTGCGAATTTTTTGCTGGATTTTTAAAAAATATATGGTATAGATGCTCCTTGTATTTTGCCGGTGAATGATTATTTTTTTCCGGCGTTTTGTTAATTTACCCGCGTTTAAGGACTTTTCCTTCGGGAACTGACCGGGCCGAAAGTTTAAAGACAGGGACGCCCTTTGCCTTAGAGCGGTATTCAGGATAATAACATCGTGCTAAAAAGCATCTTATTCCTGTTGGTTTTGATTAGTTTCATTACCACACCTACCAGAGCTTATGAAGCATACAGCATTTCAAGCCTTAATTTGACAGAAGAACAAGAAGCCGCCGAGGCGGCAGCTGCGGAACCCGAAGTTTATGAATTGTGCGAGATTGCCGCAGACAAGGCCGAAAAAGAATACAACATCAAACCAAACCTTTTGCAGACCATAGCGTCGGTTGAGAGCGGGCGCTGGAACGCCAAAGCCGGGCGTCGCGTTGCATGGCCGTGGACGGTACATGCCAACGGCAAAGGGCGTTATTACAAAACCAAAGCAGAGGCGGTTGCCGCCGTGCAGGCGTTGCAAGACCGCGGCATCAGAAACATTGACGTCGGCTGCATGCAGGTTAATTTAAAATATCACGGAAAGGCATTCAGCAGTTTGGACGAGGCGTTTGAGCCGGAAAAGAACGCGGCTTACAGCGCACAGTTTTTGCGTCAGCTCTATAAGCGCAACAAGCAAGACTGGACCAAGACCGCCATGCATTACCATTCGCGCAACCTGCGCCAGGGGACGAACTACAAGAACCGTCTGGAAAAGCATTATGCCGAGTATGTCCGCGAGGACGGCGAGGGTGCGAAACTGTTTTAGCGCAGCGCAGCCGCAAAGCTGTTTCAGGACGGCGCGTTTGGGCGAAAATTTCAAGGGCGGACATCAAAATGCGCAGCTGTTTCGATGTTGCGTCTGATTAAAGAGCCTCCGGCAACGGGGGCTTTTTTGCGGCGATATGCTTTCTTGCCGGACGGGTGATGAGGATGCCGGGGAGAAAATTCCGGGGTGCGGCGGGCTTCAGAGGGCGGCAGCGAGGGAGCTACAGCATGCGGCGTAGGGAGAATTCCGGCGCGTGGCAGGCTTTGGCGGGCGGTAGCGAGGGAGCTACAGCATGCAGCGGGGAGAAAATTCCGGGGTGCAGTGGGCTTCGGAGGGCGGCAGCTGGAGAGCATAAATTTCACAGCGGGTAAGGTGGAAATTTTGCTTGCAATTATTAAATTTAGCGCTTAAGTTTTACGGGATTGTTAAGAGTTTAGAGATGATTATGGAAAATATTGAAGAGAAAAACAAGGACGAATCGCTGGGGGAAACCTTTAAGACGGTTATTTATGCGATTGTCATCGCCGGGCTTATCCGCACTTTTTTGTTTGAGCCGTTTAAAATCCCGTCGGGGTCAATGTATCCGACGCTGGAAATCGGCGATTTTTTGTTTGTTTCCAAATATACTTACGGCTATTCGCGCCATTCTTTTCCTTTCAGCCGCCCCGCGTTTGAGGGACGGGTGTGGGAAGATTTGCCGGAACGCGGCGATGTGGTGGTATTCAAATATCCCGGCGACAACAAGACCGATTTTATCAAGCGGGTTATAGGGCTGCCGGGGGATACGGTACAGATGAAAGGCGGGCGCCTTTTTATCAACGGCAAGATGGTTGAGCGCGAAGAGGTCGGCAAATATACGATTGACGAATATACGGTCATTCCGACGACGTATACCGAGTATACCGAGACGCTGCCGAACGGCAAAAAGCACCGGATACTGGAGCTTTCCGACGACAAGAGCGTGGACGATACGATTGAGTTTAAGGTGCCGGAACGACATTACTTCATGATGGGGGACAATCGCGATAACTCCAATGATTCGCGCAAAGATGTCGGGTTTGTGCCGTTTGAAAATATTGAAGGCAAAGCGCGGTTTTTATTTTATTCGCATGACGACAGCGTGGTCTGGTATAATCCGATAAGCTGGATTGCTGCTATTCGCTGGGGGCGGCTGTTTAACACGATAAAGTAGGAAGCCCGGAACCGAGGGGCATATCCGAGCGGTGCGGCCTATCTGAGTGGTGCGGTCTGTCCGTATGAAGCACATAAAAAAACAGTGCCCGGAAGGCACTGTTTTTTTGAGGGGGAGAGTTTGTGCATCATCTTAGATTTAATGTATGAGATACAATCTCTTTATGCGCGCGAAACATATTTCGTAAGCGTTTGAAAAAGTTTCTTTCCCCAGAGAGCTGGGTTGCAGCATAAAATTTTCTCCAGTTCATTTTGCCAGCTTTTTCCTGCTCGGCAAACCAGGCGATGTGTTTGCGCCATTGGTTCGGCTGAGCGTAGTGGCGGAAAATGGTTTCCTCGTCGGCATACTTTTCTGCCCATTGCCTGGCAAGGGTGTAAAGCAGTTTGCCGTTCGGAGCGTAGGTCACGGTACCCAGCATATAGCCTTCCTGTTCTTCGCCATCTTCGTTCAGGTAATGTACCAGGCCGAAAGCGATTGCCAGAGCATGGCTGCGGGTTTTGGCGTGTTCAAGGCAGACAGGCAGAGCATTGACGATGAAGTCTTCGCATTCTTTGCCCATCAGCCCGGGTTCGCCGCCCAGGTATCCGTTTTGCGAACCGTACGTGCGGTAAGCTTGGGGCAGAGCCTCAAAGGTGGGCGTCGGGTCGTCAGGATGAAGCACGGCGCCGTCAGAAATGCGCTGCATGGCGATTTCCAACATAATGTTACCGAGATGTTCGTCCTTACGACAGACGTCTTGAGTGAATTCCGCCATAAACTTCATAAAAGCATTACCGATGCGGTTGCGCTGGTTTGCCGGATAAGCCATCATAGGCAGAATGACATTGTCAACGACGTCCTGCCAAGAGCGGTTTTCCAGGTTGTTTACTCCGGTTACTTTCTCTAGATAAGAAAAAAGTTTTTCCATAATGATAAAAAAATTTAATTAAACATAATTTGTATATTCACGCTTATATTGTATCACGTTTCCGGCGGGAATGCAAGCCATTTTTGGACAAAAGACGGGACGGAAGTTGGAGGTGCGGCGGAGAGGCGGTAAGATAAAAATATAGTTGACAAAAATAATCGCGCGTGCTAACGTTTTGGCAATTCACTTATTATTATAACTTAAAATTTCAGTTTTATGGAAAAAAATACTATTTTGGAACAAGTCAACGCTTATGGCGCGAAACTTGGCTGGCCTTTTTACGTTTACCCTGACGGAACCTGCGGCAAGAGCATCGTTTCTGCGGGGGGAAAGCTGAATGCGGCGATGCTCGTGAAGAAGAAATTTCCGGTACGGGCGTTGAATTCCGAGTTTTTGACCGGAACGGCCGGTGCGGAAGACGATGTTCTCGCACATTTGTGCGAAGTCGGCGACAAGCTCGGCTATCCGCTGTATGTTTATGCAGACGGAACGTGCGGGACAACGCCGGTTTCTCCGGAAAACAAATTTCCGTTCACTCTGGTCGTGAAGAAGAAATTTGTCGTCAACCAGATGGTGCTGGAAACGGAAGATTCGGTCTGGGACGCAACGGATGCCGACAATGCGACAGGCAACGCGGCAGTAATGTCCGCCTTGGCGAAATGTGCTGTGAGTGGGAACGGAAAGCTGCGGCCTGTGCCAAAACAGGCAGCGATGACGGCGGAAGACAAGGAGCTTCTGGCGGCGGCGCGAAAAAATATTTTTAAACGTTTGTCAATTAAAGAGCTGCGTGCTCTGTTTCAGTTTGGGACAGCCGACGAAGTGAGAAGATATGTCAGGGATCATGGTGTGCTTCATGAGCTGGAGAAGCTTTTGCTGTTACGCGGCGATGCGGAATTGGTCAGCTATTATTTGTCGTGCCATTCCATAGAAGAAGACAGTTGCACACTTTTGGCGGTGCATTATGATGATGACATTGTTTTGGAGTATACCGGAAAATATGTCTTTGAAACGGCGCTGACCGAAGCATTGCTGAAAGCGGGGAGATTTTCTCTGCTGGAAAAGATTCAGGAGCAAGGCTCTTTGTATGTATGCAATCGTCTGGGATGCTACAGTCCGCATGTTGCGGTTATTCTCAAGGCCGGGCATCCCGAACTGCTGAAGACGCAAATCCGCAAATACGGTAATTGGCAGGAACGCGATATTCCTCTGCTGCTGAAATCCGGCAACAAAGAGATGATTAAGTATTACCTTGATTATCATGAGCTGAAGGAAAGCGGGCAGAAAGAGCTGGTCGAATTCGGCGATGCGGAATTGGTGCAGTTGTATCAGATGCGTTACGGGTTCAGTAATGAAGTGTATCAACTGGCAAAATGGCGCGGGCTGCTGTAATGCGGTCCGGCGCGCGATGAAAAAAGCGTTCTCCTTCGGAAGAGCGCTTTTTTTGCGTATGAATAGCAGAAAGATGGACAGGGGCGGCGGGCAGTGCGGGGCGGCAAAGCATGAGGTAGGGCGCCTGTCTCTTATACA
>ENA-UALR01000098-UALR01000098.1-human-gut-metagenome-genome-assembly--contig:-NODE-98-length-37574-cov-7.356513_pt1 | contig 37574 bp, 29 predicted proteins | sample MGYA00243702_ERZ654472 | MGnify/ENA primary metagenome ERZ654472 (study PRJEB26926, sample SAMN06164398) | human gut metagenome | biome: ENVO:00009003; feature: ENVO:2100002; material: ENVO:00002003...
AAGAATATAAGTTTTAAGTAGAAAACAGAATAACACAATTAAAAAGTTATATAAATGAAGAACAAGCTAATTTTAGGAGCTGCCTTGCTGATGGCAGCCGTGACCGAAACACTGGCCTGTACCAACTTTATTGTTGGTAAAAATGCATCGACAGACGGTTCGGTTATTGTATCTTATTCAGCCGATTCATACGGAATGTTCGGTGAGTTATATCATTATCCCGCAGGTGTACATGCCAAAGGCACCATGCGTGATATTCATGAATGGGATACGGGTAAGTATTTGGGACAGATAAAGGAAGCCCCCCAAACTTACAATGTGATTGGAAACATGAATGAATATCAGGTAACGATTGGAGAAACAACCTTCGGCGGGCGTGAAGAGTTGGTGGATACTACCGGTATTATGGATTACGGCAGTCTTATTTATGTTGCGCTCCAACGTTCGCGCACGGCAAAAGAAGCTATTGAAGTGATGACTGACTTGGTTAAGGAATACGGCTATTACAGCAGTGGCGAGTCATTCTCTATTGCAGACCCCAACGAAGTATGGATTCTTGAAATGATAGGCAAAGGGCCGGGTGTGAAAGGAGCAGTATGGGTAGCTGTCAGGATACCGGATGATTGTATTGCAGCACATGCCAATCAAAGCCGGATTCATAAATTTAATATGAATGACAAAGACAACTGTCTCTATTCTCCCGATGTGATTTCGTTTGCCCGCGAGAAAGGTTATTTTGACGGTATGAACAAAGATTTTAGTTTTTCGGAAGCTTATAATCCTTTGGATTTCGGCGGGCTTCGTTTTTGTGAAGCACGTGTATGGAGCTACTATAATATGTTTAATAAAGCGGTAGGAGATACCTATTTGCCTTATATAAAGGGAGAGAGCAAGGAACCGATGCCTCTTTATATCAAGCCCGACCATAAGCTTTCTGTGCGCGATGTACAAAGAGCCATGCGTGACCATTATGAAGGCACGCCGCTGGATATCACTAATGATCCGGGAGCCGGTCCTTTTAAAACACCTTATCGTTTGTCACCGTTGACTTATAAAGTAGGCGACAAAGAGTATTTTAATGAACGCCCGATTTCTACTCAGCAGACTGCATTTACATTTGTGGCACAGATGCGTGCCGAACTCCCCGATGCGATAGGTGGTGTACTGTGGTTTGGTGCGGATGATGCCAACATGACAGTATTTGCTCCGGTCTATTGCTGTACGGACAGAATTCCCGATTGTTATAGCGGTAAAGAAGCAGACTGTGTAACCTTCTCGTGGAATTCCGCTTTCTGGATTTACAACTGGGTGGCCGACATGATTCGTCCTCGATACAGTTTGATGATTGAGGATATGCGTGCGGTTCAAAACAATTTGGAGGATACTTATGACAGTGCGCAAAGTGGTATAGAAAACGCTGCACTCAGCCTTTACGAGAAAGACCCGGTGAAAGCGAAAGAGTTCTTGACCAACTATTCTTGCATGACGGCTCAGTCGGCAGTTAACAGCTGGAAGAAGTTGGGAGAATTCCTCATTGTGAAATACAACGACGGTGCAGTGAAGAAAATGGCAAAGAACGGCTCTATCTTGCGACCGGAAACAGGAAACTGTGCCCCGCTGGTGCGTCCGGGTTATCCTCAGGAATTTTTGGAAGAGCTGGTGAAAGCTACAGGAGAGCGTTATAAAGTGACAAAATAAGAAGGCGTATCTTACGTTTGATAATAAAAAGCTGTCCGCATTACATCTCTATGGAGGTGTAGTGCGGATTTTTTTTCATGGATACAGGCATGGATTCCATTATAATTTATTTCTTCAAAAGATAGGAATTGTGAACTTATTCTTTTACATTTGCGTATTATTAAAATATTAACTCTAATAAAGTAGATCACATGGAAAATGAAGAATTGATTCAGCAAGTGACTGAGAAAGCCAAGAAGTGGTTAACTCCTGCATACGATGCCGAAACTCAGGCAGAGGTAAAGCGTATGTTGGAAAATGAAGATAAAACCGATTTGATAGAAGCATTTTATAAAGATTTGGAATTTGGTACAGGCGGTTTGCGCGGTATCATGGGAGTAGGTAGTAACCGTATGAATATATATACTGTCGGTGCAGCTACTCAGGGATTGTCCAACTATCTTAATAAGAACTTTAAAGACCTTGAACAAATAGCTGTTGTGGTTGGTCATGATTGCCGTAACAACAGCCGTCTGTTTGCCGAAATCTCAGCAAATATTTTCTCGGCTAATGGTATCAAGGTATATCTGTTTGAGGATATGCGTCCCACTCCTGAGATGTCTTTTGCCATCCGTCATTTGGGATGTCAAAGCGGCATCATCCTGACAGCTTCTCATAACCCGAAAGAATATAACGGTTATAAGGCCTATTGGGATGATGGTGCACAAGTATTGGCTCCGCATGATAAAGGTATTATTGATGAAGTGAATAAGATTGCTTCGGCTGCCGATATTAAGTTTGAAGGAAACAAAGAACTGATTCAGGTGATTGGTGAGGATATCGATAGTATCTATTTGGATAAGGTGCATACTATTTCTATTGATTCTGAAGTAATTAAGCGCCAGAAGGATTTGAGTATTGTGTATACTCCTATTCACGGAACGGGTATGATGCTGATTCCGCGTGCTTTGAAACAATGGGGCTTTGAAAATGTGCATTGCGTGCCCGAACAGATGGTGAAGAGTGGCGATTTCCCGACTGTTATCTCGCCGAATCCCGAAAATGCGGAAGCATTGTCTATGGCTATCGATTTGGCTAAGAAAATTGATGCTGACATTGTGATGGCGAGTGACCCGGATGCCGACCGTGTAGGTATGGCTTGTAAGAACGACAAGGGTGAATGGGTATTGATTAATGGTAATCAGACTTGTTTGCTTTTCTTGTATTATATCATCAAGAACCGCATTGCAATGGGCAAGATGAAGGACAATGATTTTATTGTCAAGACCATTGTTACTACCGAGCTTATCAAGGCTGTGGCCGACAAGAATAAGATTGAGATGCGCGACTGCTATACCGGTTTTAAATGGATTGCACGTGAGATCCGTTTGAGCGAAGGTAAACAGCAATACATCGGCGGTGGTGAAGAAAGTTATGGTTTCCTGGCCGAAGACTTCGTTCGTGATAAAGATGCTGTTTCTGCTTGTGCGTTGCTGGCTGAAATCTGTGCTTGGGCCAAAGACCGGGGCAAGACTTTGTTCGATGTTCTGATGGATATCTATGTGGAATATGGTTTCTCTAAAGAAACGACAGTCAATGTAGTGAAGCCTGGTAAGAGTGGTGCAGATGAAATCAAAGCAATGATGGAAAACTTCCGCGCCAATCCTCCGAAAGAAATCGGTGGTTCTAAAGTGATATTGGCAAAGGATTACAAGACTTTGAAAGCTACAGACGGTGAAGGTAATGTGGCAGATATTGATATGCCTGAAACCTCTAATGTACTGCAATACTTCACTGAAGACGGTACTAAGATTTCTGTTCGTCCTTCGGGTACCGAACCTAAGATTAAGTTCTATATGGAAGTGAAAGGCGAGATGGGATGTCCTAAGTGCTATGATGCTGCTAATGCTGCTGCAGAAGAAAAAGTAGAAGCCGTAAGAAAGTCATTGGGAATTTAATCCGGTTACAGCCATCTTGAGGCAAAAGATAAAAAAGGGTGCGTCAAAAGTAAAACCGTTTCGGACTTTTGGCGCACCCTTCATTTTATGCCTGTGCAGGCATGGGCTTACACGTACGTATGTGTGACCTTGTGCATTAGTACACGTAGGGCCACACATATATATGTGTGACCCTATGCGTACTAACGTGTAATCCGTATCGTTAGAACTTGGTATATATGATTTGCATTTTTAATTCATTTCCTGCTTTGGTGCCGCCTTTCAGCTCAGCGCTCTCCATATCCAAGTTATTGCTTACCCCGATAATCGAATTGTTTGTATCAAAGTCCACCTTTACAGGTATCAGCACAACTTTATTCCAATCGGGATTCTTTTTAACCCAGTCCGGGTCACCGGCTTCTCCTTTTTTCTTTTCTTCGATGCAGTGAGTAATCAATTGGGCAATATTGGAAAAAGTATATTTATTACTGTTGCTGGTAAAACTTGTGATGAAAGAAGAGATATTGTCGGTAATCTTATTCTCCTCAAAGAACGAGTACATTTCCTTCTTTCTTACCATTAATAAATATTGGGGAATGCCCATTGCAAAGCTGCTGTTGTTTTTTTCGTTAAAGCGGGTGAAAGAAAGAGTTGCAGCATTCAATGTATCATTCTGATGTGCTTCATATATTTCATCGACAGGCAATGTAGCTTCCGTATAGATTCCGGCAGGAGTCTTTATGTAAGTACAATTGTCTTTATCCACCAATTCTTTCAATCTTTCGGAATTCTGGAAACGGTTGGCTTGAATAACTTCTTTTGTCGCAGCAAAATCAGCGAATGTATTTACCAAAGAGTCTAGCTTATTGGAAGAACTCTTAATCAATCTGCTGAAATGCATACGTAAGTCAAGGTTGTCAATATATAGAATAGTACCGTCACCATGTGTACAACGTACATAGATACCTTTTAAGACATTCTTGATAAATGCATCGGCATTCTTATAGTTGTTTTTATCTTCCTTATATTTCTCATACATAAATTTTCCCAGATTAGTGGGCAATTTTATGGTTTGAGTATAATATCTGCTGCTAAGCGTATCTGTGAGGTGGGCATCGGTTCCGCCTGCCGAATAAGCTTTTTCAGCGATAGGTTTGGCATTTTCGTTGTAGTAGTTGTCGGGATTTACATTCGTATAAAATGTGTTCAAATCTCCTTCCGGTATCACTTTGTCCAATGTATCAATTCTCATGCGCATGGAGTTTAGGGAATCTCCGAAAAATTTCGTATATTGGACAAAGAGTGTCAGTCCTGTGATCTCTTGTACAGCTTCGGGGAATTCAAAATCATCCGTACAGTTGAATTGCGCTATAAAGTCGGACGTGAATTCACCGAACTGAGGGTCGGTATAACGTCCCAGATAAGCAGTACTGGTACGTGCATATACGGAATCCGCTAAAATAGAACGGGTGGTGACATCATAGATTTTGCCTCCGGCCTGAATATGGTCTCCATCCGGAATAGTCGTATCACCGATTCCCGGTGTCGTATCATCGCAACTGTATGTAAGTGCGGCTAACAACAATGCGCATAAATATTTGATTTTCATTTTTGTAATCTATATTGATTTATTTCTTTTCAAACTCCCAAACTTCATCGTAGAAGTTATTAAAAGCGTCTGCATAAGTTTCGGGTGATTGGTAATCAAGGACAGGAATACCCGATTCGCGTGCGAATTTCATCACGTTCTCATTTACCTTTTCACTATTTTGAATTACACCGTCTGAATAGGCGATGGCCAATTTGCAGAGTTCTTCATAATTAGCCGGAGTTTTGATAATGTTGTCTACATCATTTCTTTCAATGCCTTTCAGCATCAATTTCTCGGCTAAATCACCTTGGAATTCCGATTTGAAATCATCTCCGAATACAGAGAATACAACTTTAGAATCTCTGAAAGACGGTTCGTCTTGATAAGCTTTTTTGATATAGAGGGGTACAAATGCACTCATCCAACCCTGACAATGGATAACATCGGGACACCAACGCAGTTTCTTTACTGTTTCCAATACACCACGTGCATAGAAAATAGCACGTTCGTCATTGTCCGTGTATTCTACTCCGTTTTCATCAGCTACCATTTGACGGTGCTGGAAATAATCATCATTATCAATGAAATATACCTGCATGCGGGCGGCCTGGATTGACGCAACCTTGATAATCAACGGGTGGTCTGTATCGTCGATAATCAGGTTCATACCCGACAGGCGAATGACTTCGTGTAATTGATTTCTGCGTTCATTAACATTGCCCCACTTCGGCATAAAAGTTCTGATTTCTCTGCCTTTTTCCTGAATAGCCTGCGGAAGATATCTTCCCATGCTTGCCATTTCGGATTCGGGAACGTAAGGGGTAATCTCTTGTGTAATAAATAAAACTTTATTTGCCTTCATCTTAACTTTTTGTTGCTCATAAACATTTTGCAAAGATATAAAAAAAATAGCTGAGAGAGGCAAAAATACACACTTAATAATTCCTTATGATTTGTTAAGCGTCTGATAATAAAGGAAAAAAGAATTGTTTTTCTGTCTGATAGCGAGCTGAAGTTGTCGTTGTTGGCATATCTTTGGCTGATAATAAAACGTTTTTTTTTTCGTTATCTCCAAAATAATGGTTTACTTTGCAGCCGTTTTAATTGAAACAGCTTAAAAAGAAGTGAGATAAAATGAAGTTAGTTCATACGATTAAAGAGCTTCAGTCAGAGCTTGATGCCCTGCGTAATATAGGAAAAACAATCGGTTTGGTTCCTACGATGGGAGCGTTGCATGCAGGTCATGCTTCATTGGTGAAACGTGCTGTTGCCGAGAATGATGTGGTGGTAGTGAGTGATTTTGTGAATCCTACTCAGTTTAACGACCGGAATGACTTAATTAAATATCCGCGTACGTTGGATGCCGATTGTGAATTATTGGAAAAGGTAGGGGCATCTTTTGTTTTTGCTCCATCCGTGGAAGAAATTTATCCGGAGCCGGATACACGCCGGTTCAGCTATGCTCCGTTGGACACAGTAATGGAAGGACGATTCCGTCCGGGACATTTTAATGGTGTATGCCAAATTGTGAGTAAACTATTTATGATAGTAGAGCCTGACCGTGCTTATTTTGGCGAGAAAGATTTCCAGCAGTTGGCTATTATTCGTGAAATGGTGAAACAAATGGAATTTAAGTTGCAGATTGTGGGATGTCCTATCGTTCGCGAAGAAGACGGTATGGCTCTGAGCAGTCGTAATGCACGTCTTTCACCTGAAGAAAGAGAATATGCATTGAATATATCACAAACATTGTTTAAGAGCAGAATGTTTGCTGCGTCACATACAGTGGCAGAGACTCAGAAGTTTGTAGAGAATGCTATTGCAGCTTCCAAGGGCTTGCGTTTGGAGTATTTTGAAATAGTGGATGGAAATAGTCTGCAGAAGATTGCCAATTGGGAAGATACGGAATATGCAGTAGGTTGTATCACCGTATTTTGCGGTGAGGTACGCTTGATTGACAATATAAAATATAAGGAAAAGCTATGATGATTGAAGTGTTGAAATCCAAACTTCATTGTGTTCGTGTGACAGAAGCTAACCTGAACTATATGGGTAGTATCACGATTGATGAAGATTTGATGGATGCCGCCAATATGATTGCCGGTGAGAAAGTACACATTGTGGATAACAATAACGGAGAGCGTTTTGAAACGTATATTATTAAAGGAGAACGCGGTTCGGGATGTATTTGTCTGAATGGTGCGGCTGCACGTAAAGTGCAGGTGGGAGATATCGTGATTATCATGTCGTATGCCATGATGGATTTTGAAGAGGCCAAGTCGTTCAAGCCGACAGTGGTTTTTCCTGATTCGATGACGAATCAAGTGTTGGGATGATTCTTTTAAAATATAATCATTTTTATTTTTTAGATGTATTAAATTAAAGTTTGTTGGAGGGTGTGTCGAAACTCTCATTTCGATAAAAAGGGAATTTTGACACACCTTCCTTTTCTTTTATGTCCTTACAAGGCTTTTTCTTTAATAAGTCCCATGCGGTAGGCTAAGAGCAGCTTTTTCAAATCATTGATTTGGGTAACTAATTCCCGGCCTTTGTCCGTATCCTTCACCATCATTCTCTGCGAGCTGAGCTCTACGATTTGTGTACTCGATTTAATATCCTGTCCTTCTTCTATCGCTTTCTGCATGGATGTGAAAGGTTCATGCTGGACTAGCTGGAAGCCGCGTGAATGATAGACCAAGGTATATCCGGCAATACCGGTCTCGGAATGATAAGCTCTGGAGAATCCGCCGTCTATCACCATCATCTTGCCATTGGCTTTAATAGGGTTTTCCCCTTGAATGGTTTTAACCGGCACATGACCGTTGATGATATGGCGGTGTTTTCCTACTACTCCAAACTCGTCTAAAAGCATATCGCATACTTTTTCTTCGTTGCGAAGAGTGTAGTAGTGTCCTTTTATCTCTTTATGCAATTCCTTTTCTTTCAGGAAATAGCGTTCAAAAGTAGCCATCTTGTTTTTGTCGAAGGCAGGAGAGTCTTTTCCGCTCCATAAATACCACACATAGTCTATGGCAAATTGCTTCTCTTCATTATCTTCTTCTGCAAAGTAAGCGGTGCGTATCAGATGCCCGACCTTTTCGAGCAGTTTTTTGCCTTTATAGGCTTTCCCGGCTATCATCACGTTTTTCAAGGTACCGTCTTCATTGAGGGGGACGGAAGCATGAAACAGCAGGTTGGAGTTGCTTACGGTGTACATGCATCCGTAGCGGAACAGGCAACGCATATGCTTTTTCAGTTTTTCGCTGCTGACGAATGAATGATGAAGCTTATTCATGATTTCTCTTTCTTCGGAAGTCAGCTTATAGGGGTCGGCAGGATCTACTGTTGGTAGGAAACTGTCTTTCAATTCATATTCTTTTCCGTCTAAAGTCAGTATATTCCGTTCGAAGTCGATGCGATGAAGCAACATGCGGTCATCCATTCCGAAATCGGGACGGCGTTTGATGATTTCCGCTTCCAGTTTGAATTGGATGATGCTGATGGCTTTATGCATTTGAGCAATCATGCGCAAGGTCTTTTCGTTGTACGTGCATTCCTGACCTTCTACTTTGGGACCGAACAGGCTGCACGAGTCTTCGGCATAAGTTTCCATGGCAAAGGTTGCCAGCGGCAGAAGATTGATACCGTATCCGTCTTCAAGTACGGACAAGTTACCATAGCGCATTGCCAATCTGAGCACGTTAGCCATGCAACATTCGTTTCCGGCTGCAGCTCCCATCCATAGAATATCATGGTTTCCCCATTGTACATCAAAGTTATGATAGTTGCAGAGAATGTCCATGATACGGTGGGGAGCGGGTCCACGGTCAAAAATATCTCCTAATACGTGCAGTGTATCGATAGTGAGACGCTGAATGAGTTGACAGAGTGCGATAATGAAATCATCTGCACGGCGGGTACTGATAATCGTACTTATAATGACATTGATATAAGCCTGCTTGTTGGGTACCATCGAACTTTCGTGCAGCAATTCCTGAATGATGTACGAAAATTCCTTGGGAAGTGCCTTCCGTACTTTGGAACGCGTATATTTGGAAGAAACATTTTGGCAGACGCGGACCAGTTGGTTGAGTGTGATGACATACCAGTCGTCTATATCTGTTTCCACTCCCTTGATAAGCTCCAGTTTTTGTTCGGGATAATAAATCAGGGTGCAAAGTTCTTTCTTCTCATTCTCACGTAAAGTATTGCCGAATATTTCGTTTACTTTTCGTTTGATGGCTCCCGAAGCATTACGTAGCACATGCTGAAAAGCTTCATATTCTCCATGTAAGTCCGCCAGAAAATGTTCTGTTCCCTTGGGAAGGTTAAGGATGGCTTCCAGATTGATGATTTCCGTACTGGCATCGGCTATGGTCGGGAAGCTGTGCGATAACAGTTGCAGGTATCGCATATCTTCTTGTATGGTTTCGGGGGTAATTTGATAATAAGCGTTCATTGTTATATTTTATAAAAAGAACATGAGTATTAATTGTGCAATAATGACACGGCTGAACATAGACAGCGGGTATACTGTGGCATAGCTCACTGCAGGGTTGTCACCGGGCAAAGTGTCGTTGGCATAATTAAGTGCCATGGGGTTGGCCATGCTTCCACACAGCATTCCGCAAGTGCTGCCAAAATCCAAATGGCTCATGCGCAGGGCGATGAGTGCCATGATTACGACCGGAAGAAAAGTGATGGCGAATCCTAAACCAATCCAGATTGCTCCTTCGGGGCGCATAACGGTCTCAAAGAAGTGGGCTCCGGCATCCAGACCCAGACATGCCAGATAGAGTGATAACCCTATTCCTCTTAACATCAGGTTGGCACTTCGGGTTGTATATGTAATCAGATGGAAACGTGGTCCGAAACAACCGATGAGAATACCTACTACGATAGGGCCGCCGGCAAGTCCGAGTTTGACAGGAGTACTGACTCCCGGAATGGCAATGGGAATTGAACCGAGAACCAATCCGAGCACTATCCCGATAAAGATGGCGGCAAGGTTGGGGTCTTTCAGTGTACGGGTAGCGTTTCCCAATACTTTTTCGACGTTTTCTATCGCTTTTGCTTCACCTACCACAGTGAGCCGGTCACCCAGTTGGAGGATTAGCCCCGGAGTTGCAAGCAGTTGCACGCCACTGCGCATCACACGGCTGATATTGATTCCATAGCTGTTGCGCAGGCGTAGGGAACCGAGTTTTTTTCCATTGATTTCAGGGCGGCTGACAACAATGTGCTTGGAAATCAGCTGGCTGTCGATAGCATTCCAGTCAATGTCTTTTTTATTCCAATCCTGAGCTTCCTGCTCGCCGAAAAGGATAGTAAGGGTGGGGGCGTCTTTTTCGGTAGTGATGATTAGCAAGCGGTCATCTTCTTTCAAAACCTTTTCAGAAGTGGGAATGCTTACCGCGCCGTTTCTCCATAAGCGGGAGATGACAAATTTGGGATAACTCAGTTCGGCTACTTCTTTGATGCTTTTATTAAAAATAGCGGGATTGTGTACTTTAAAAGTAGCAATGAAAGTCTGGTTGGCATCTTCGTGCTCGTTTGTTTCGATATCCGATGGGCGTACAAAAAGCTTGCGAACCACCAGCATGGCAAGGATGACACCGACTACTCCCAGCGGATAAGTCACCGCGCAACTCAACGCTGCTCCATTGGCCGGTTCGCCAAGTTGTTTTAGAGTCTGTTGGGCGGCTCCCAATGCCGGAGTGTTGGTTGTAGCTCCACAAAGGATACCTACCATGTCGCTCATTGGGATTGTAGTGAGTTTGCTTAATATTACAGTCATCACCGTACCTATTAAGACCACTCCCATACCGAGCATGTTGAGTTTAACTCCTCCTTTCCTGAAAGAGCTGAAAAAGCCCGGACCTACCTGTAATCCTAATTCATAAACGAAGAGCACCAGACCGAAGCTTTCGGCATAATTCAACATATTGGAATCAATGGAGAACCCTAAATGTCCTGCCAGAATACCGGCAAAAAAGACAAAAGTCACTCCCAGTGAGATTCCGAATACATGAATCTTACCCAAGCCGAGACCTACGGCAGTAATTATCGACAGGATGACTACCGCTTGTAAAGGAGTATGCTCGAAAAATAGACTATTTAACCATTCCATGATGCAAAGATAACAAATACTAATTGTAATTATCCTAAATCCGTTTGACTATTTTCACCCAACCAGTCATCTATCAGTTTTCTTGCCAGACTGAGTTTTCCCGGAATTTCAGGCAGGTTATCTTTAGTATAAAAAGCTCCGGCATTTAATTCTTCCGCTTGCAGTTTGATCTCACCGCTTTCATAGTCAGCGGTGAATCCTATCATGATGCCGCTGGGATAAGGCCACGGTTGGCTGCCGAAATATTTCAGATTCTTGATGTGCAGTCCGGTTTCTTCCGCCACTTCGCGGTGTACGCACTCTTCCAATGTCTCTCCGGGCTCCAGAAAACCGGCGACAAGTCCGTTGAATGTGCCGCGAAAGTTACGGGCATGCACTAGCAGGATACTGTCTCCTTTTTGTATGCGCACGATGATGGCCGGAGAGATACGGGGGTAGAACTCTTGTCGGCATTGCGGACATTTCTTGGCAATGGGAGAGATTTGATGGGTGGGAACACCGCATGCCGGGCAGTAACGGCTGTTTTGGTCCCAATTTAATATCTGAAAAGCCTTGCCGCCCATTTGGTATTCTTGCAACGGCAGAAAATCAAAAGAAGCCCGAAGTCCCATCATCTGTCTTGCCGGACTTTCGGAACCCGGAATGGGGGTGTGCAGAGAATAGGTTTTGCAGGGAAGTCCGTTCATCTCTCCTATTGTGTGAATGGTGCTGCCGATAGGAACTGCTACGGGAGGTTCTGTACAGCAAGGCACATGATATCCGTTTTCTGTTTGTAAGATTAGAATTTGGTCTTTATAAAAAACAAACCAATTACAATTTTCTTGTTCCATTATCTTGTTTTATTGTCAGTCTAAAATCATCGTTAATTGTATTCTCTTTCTTTCTTTGTCGATAGTCATTACTTTTACTTGAACATGCTGATGTATCCTGACTACGGTGCTCGGGTCGCTCACAAATTCCCTGCATAGCCGGGATACATGTACCAAGCCGTTCTCTTTGATACCTATGTCGACAAAACAACCGAAGTTGGTGATATTGTTTATAATGCCCGGCAGTATCATACCTTCTTTCAAATCGTCGATGGTACGCACATTCTTGTCAAATTCAAATACTTGGATTTGCTGGCGGGGATCGCGCCCCGGCTTGTCGAGTTCTTGCATGATATCCGTTAGTGTAGGCAGTCCGACTGTATCGGAGACATACTTTTTAATATCAATTTTGGTACGCAACTCTTTATTCTTTATCAAGTCGTCTACCGTACAATGAAGGTCTTTCGCAATATGTTCCACCACCGGATAACTTTCGGGATGAACAGCCGAATTGTCCAACGGATTCTTTGATTGTGGGATGCGAAGGAAACCGGCGCATTGTTCGAATGCCTTTGCTCCCATGCGGGGAACTTTCATCAACTCTTTCCGGGAATGAAAAGGACCGTTTGCCGTACGGTAATCCACAATATTTTGGGCAAGTGTGGGACCGAGACCTGAAATGTAGGTCAGTAAATGCCGGCTGGCGGTATTCAGATTGACACCGACTAGATTCACACAGCTTTCTACGGTTTGGTCCAGCGATTTCTTTAAAAGAGTTTGGTCTACATCATGCTGATACTGACCTACTCCGATGGATTTTGCATCAATTTTGACCAGCTCGGCCAGTGGGTCCATCAGACGGCGTCCGATGGAAACAGCACCGCGCACGGTCACGTCATAATCGGGAAACTCGTCACGCGCTGTCTTGGAAGCCGAATAGATGGATGCTCCATCCTCACTCACTACAAAAACTTGTAATTCACGGTTATAGCTTTGTGAGGTGACAAATTGTTCGGTCTCCCGACTGGCGGTTCCGTTACCGATGGCAATGGCTTCTATGGCATATTGTTCCACCAGTTTGGTGATTTTCCGTCCGGCAAGCTGATATTCGCTTTTGGGAGGATGGGGATAAATCGTTTCGTTGTGGAGCAGGGTACCTTGTGCATCAAGACACACCACCTTGCAGCCCGTGCGATATCCGGGGTCTATTCCCATTACCCGTTTTTGTCCCAGGGGAGGAGCGAGCAACAGTTGCCTCAGATTTTCGGCAAATACCCGGATGGCTTCTGCATCGGCTTTCTCTTTGCTGAGCGTGGCGAATTCCGTTTCTATGGACGGTTTCAACAGGCGCTTGTAGGCATCACGGACAGCTTCTGCAACCTGATGTCCACATTCGTTATTACTGCGTACATACATCCGTTCGAGCCGTTCATTACATTCATTGTCGTCAGGGCTGATGGTCACTTTCAGCAGACCTTCCGATTCTCCCCGGCGGATGGCGAGCAAGCGGTGTGAAGTGCATCGTTTCAGCGGTTCGCTGAAGTCGAAGTAGTCACGGTATTTGACGGCTTCCTCTTCTTTTCCTTTTATTACTTTGGAAGTGATGACAGCCTGACGCGAAAACTGATTGCGCAGTTGGTTACGGGCACGTTCGTCTTCACTTACTTGTTCGGCTATGATGTCACGAGCGCCTTTCAGTGCATCTTCTTCGTCTTTCACTTCTCCTTTGACGAAAGAGCCGAGACGGTTTTCCAGATGATTTTCACGTTGCAGCATTAAGAGGGTGGCAAGCGGTTCCAGTCCTTTTTGTCTGGCTGCTTCGGCGCGTGTTTTCCGTTTGGGCTTATAGGGGAGATATATATCCTCCAGTTCGGTGGAGTCCCAGCAGGATTCTATGCGGGTACGCAACTCTCCGGTCAGTTTGCCTTGTGTGTCAATAGTAGATAAAATGGTTTCTTTGCGTTTGGATAATTCGCAAAGTTTATCGTTGCGGTCTTTTATCTCACCGATCTGTACTTCGTCCAGCCCTCCTGTGGCTTCTTTACGGTATCGGCTGATAAATGGGATGGTGGCGCCTCCGGCCAACAATGATAATGTGTTATTTACTTGGTGTACGGCAACGCCCAGTGCCGTGGCTATCATTTTGCTGAATAATTCCATGTTTATTGTTTTCTATCGGAGTGCAAAGGTAATATTTACTAAGCAGAAATCCCTACTTCCGCAGAATAAAAAGAAGAAGCTGTCCGAAAAGGCGTTTTTTTTGTTGGTAGTGTGTCAAAACTAAACCGGGCCATCCCATCGTCAGCTGTAGGGGCAGGGTTATCCACGTTTTGACACATTTACAACCCCAATGGTCACGACTTTGGGAGTAAATGCACAAAGTAAACAGTTTTTAGGCGGACAAACCTGATCCCTACCGGTAAAATGGCAGTCGACTCCCTACGGTTGACGATTGAACGGCTGTTTCTGTCAACGGTAGAATTGCAGTTCGCTTTTTAGCGAACGGACTTGGTGCTGCAAGGATTCTATCCGTTCCAGCATGTGGTGGATGGCGTCTATGCCTGCTACATTGATGGACAGGTCGTAGTATAAATGTGTATAACGCTCCAGTTCCGCCAGTTGCGACACCGGGATATAGCGTTCCTCGCCAATCACTTGAACGTTGATTAATCCGTCTTCTTCCAGTTCCACAATAAACGAAGGGTCTACGTGGCAACGGTCGCAATAATCATTGATAATTATTAAATCGGTCTGCATAATCCTTTTCTTTTTTAGTTGATACTATTCTTCAGTTGGCGGAACAACTCTTTCTGATGTTCAGTCAGGTTGGTGGGGATGGTGATGTTATAAGTCACAATCAGGTCGCCAAACTTCCCTTCTTCTTTATAAACCGGGAACCCTTTTCCCTTCAGGCGGACTTTGGTGCCGTTTTGGGTTTCGGGTTTTACTTTTAGCTTTACTTTACCGTTCAGCGTGTCTACGGTTTCTTCACCGCCCAGCACAGCCGTGTAAAGATTGAGTGGAGCAGTGACATAAAGGTCATTGCCTAAGCGCTTGAACACAGGGTCGTCCGGTATGATAAAGGTAATATACAGGTCACCGTCAGGTCCCCCGTTAACTCCCGGTGCACCGTGACCACGCAACTTGATGGTTTGTCCGTTGGCAATACCGGCAGGAACAGTGATACGGATATTCTTGCCATTCACATTAAGTACCTGCTTATGTGTCACGGCAGCCTCACGCAGTGACAGTTGCAGTTCGGCATTATAATCCTGTCCCCGGAATCCGGCACCTCGTCTGCTGCCGGCTCCCGCTCCACGATGTCCGAACAATTCTTCGAAGAAATCAGAGAATCCTCCGGCATCTCCGAAACCTTCTTCACCGTTGGAAGAATACCAGTACGAGCCGTTACCGGAAGAACCGAATCCTCCGGTCCTGCCTCCAAAGCCTCCGGCTCCGTATTGTTGCTTTTGTTTTTCAAATTCATCGGCATGTTTCCAGTGCTCGCCGTATTCGTCGTATTTCTTTCGCTTTTCCGGGTCACTCAAAACTTCGTTAGCCTCATTTATCTCCTGAAATTTATCTTTGGCCGAAGGGTCGTTAGGATTTAGGTCAGGATGATATTTGCGGGCTAACTTTCGGAAAGCCTTTTTGATATCATCTTGGGTGGCACTTTTGTCCACTCCCAATGCTTTGTAATAATCGATGTAAGCCATATTGTTTTTAGTTAAATTTCGTCTGTAATGAAGGAAACAAAATACATGCCAATTAGTTGTGCTATAATTTATTTTATTATCTTTGCACCTGTATTTTTTAGATTTATTCTGAAAGAGAATGAAAAAAGTGATAATAATATACCGATTTCTACTGTTAGTCATGCTGCTTACGGTTGGATTTTTACGTCCGTTAAAGGCTGAAGTGACCACAGACGGTATGATTCTGATTATCACTTCTTATAATCCCGAAACACGTAGTATCTCTGACAACTTGTCTGCTTTTATGGACGAGTATAAACTGCGGGGAGGCAAGCGTCTCATTACGATAGAAAGCATGAACTGCAAGAACTTGTCCGAGGCTCACCAGTGGAAAGAACGCATGGCTTCTATTCTTGAAAAATATGAACGCACTTCGGCACCTTCACTGATTATATTGTTGGGGCAGGAAGCGTGGGCGGCTTTCATCTCTCAGGATTCAGAGATAGCCAAGAAAACCCCTGCCATTTGCGGAATGGTGAGTGCAAATACCGTTGTCTTGCCCGAAGACAGTGTGGATTTGATAAAATGGTCTCCTGATAGTAAGGATATCTTTAAAGATTTTCCCGATTATAATATTGTTTCCGGTTATGTCTATCAGTATAATGTGGACAAGAATATTGAGCTGATGCGTCGTTTTTATCCGAATCTGAAGAAAGTCGCGTTTATCTCGGATAACACGTATGGTGGTCTTTCCATGCAGGCTTTTGTAAAGAAGGAGATGAAAAAATATCCCGAATTGGAACTGATGTTGCTTGACGGTCGGACCAGTAGTTTTCTGGAGGTCAGCGAGAGAATACGCCATTTATCGGGCGATGTCTGCGTACTGGTGGGTACGTGGCGCATAGACTGTACGGAAAACTATGTGATGGGCAACACGACGTATATGTTGCGTGACGCCAATCCTACATTGCCGGTCTTTACCATTGCATCTGTCGGTTTGGGACATTGGGCTTTAGGAGGTTATACTCCGGTTTATCATAAGGTGGGAAAAGAAATTGCCGATGCTGCATATAGCCTTTTAGACGGCAAGGCCGACAAGGAAATTGGTGTTGTGCCTGTCCCCGGCCATTATGTGTTTGATGTAAAGCGGATACATCAATTTGGACTGGATTCCATCCATCTGCCCAAAGGTGCCGAGCTGGTGAATAGGACTCCCGGATTTTATGAGCAATACAAATCTTGGGTAATCGGAGTCGTAGCGGCATTTATGTTCCTGATAGCCTGCTTCCTGATAGCCGTATATTACATTGTCCGCATCAATCATTTGAAGGATAATTTGGAAAAATCCGGTGAGGAACTGTTGGTTGCCAAGGAGAAAGCGGAAGAGGCAAACAGATTGAAAACGGCTTTCCTGGCTAATATGAGTCATGAGATACGCACACCGCTGAATGCCATTGTCGGCTTTTCTAGTGTGTTGGTCGGTGATGACGCCACGAGTGAAGAAAAGGCACAGTATTGCGATATCATTCAAAAGAATTCTGATTTATAGCTTCACCTCATTAACGATATTCTTGATATTTCCCGCATGGAGTCGGGGCGTATTAAGTTTGTGGAAGAGGAGTGTGATGTGGTGGAACTGTGCCAAACGGCATTGACTACGGCAGAGTATGCCCGCCGTACTCAGGCTATGTTTCAGTTTGAAACTCCGGTGGCTTCGTTGATATTGAAGACAGATGCACAACGCCTGAAGCAGGTGCTGATTAATCTTCTTTCCAATGCCGCCAAATTTACGCCTTCCGGTTCTATCCGTTTGGCAATCAAGATAAATAAGGAGAATAACTGTTTGGAGTTCTCGGTGACAGATACCGGATGTGGTATCCCTGTCAATAAGAGCGAAAGGGTTTTTGAGCGGTTTGAGAAATTGAATGAATATTCCCAGGGTACAGGTTTGGGGCTCTCTATCTGCAAGTTGATTGTGGAGAATCTGGGCGGTAAAATCTGGGTGGATAAGAACTATAGAGAAGGGGCACGATTTGTGTTCACTCATCTGTTGAATAAAAAATAATAGGTGTAGTATGAAATATTTAATATGTTTGGCGGCTTTGCTATGGGCCGGAATAAAGCTGACGGCAGCTGATAATGTGAAAGAGGTAGAGATAAAGATAATAGAAACGAGTGACGTACACGGTAATTTCTTTCCTTATAACTTTATAGAGAGAAAAGAGTGGAACGGAAGTTTGGCGCGTGTTTATTCTTATGTCAAGGAGCAGCGCAAGTTATATGGAGACAATTGTATTTTGGTTGATAACGGTGATATCCTTCAGGGACAGCCCACTGCTTATTATTACAATTTCATAGACACGGTTTCTACTCATGTGGTAGCCGAGATACAAAACTTCATGGGGTATGCAGTGGGCAATATGGGAAACCATGATGTTGAAACCGGACATGCTGTTTATGACCGTTGGATAAAGCAATGTAAGTTTCCCGTATTGGGAGCCAACATTGTGGACAATGCCACAGGTAAGCCTTATCTGAAGCCTTACGAAATCATCAATCGTGATGGTGTGAAGATTGCCATTCTGGGCATGATTACTCCGGCCATTCCTTCTTGGCTGCCCGAGAAACTGTGGAGCGGTCTTCATTTTGAGGATATGCAGACATCTGCCGCCCGTTGGGTGGATATCATTCGGAAGAAAGAAAATCCTGATGTGCTGATTGGTTTGTTTCATGCCGGAAAATCAGGCAACGTACTTGGCAGTGTGGTGGAAGATCCTTCTATGGACATTGCTCAAAAAGTGCCCGGCTTTGATATCGTGTTGATAGGGCATGACCATGCCCGTGCTTGTACAAAGGTGGCTGATATAAAAGGAGACAGCGTACTGATAATAGATCCGGCAAGCAATGCGAATGTGGTATCTGACGTGACACTGAAAGTGAAATTGAAGAACGGGAAGGTGGTGTCTAAATCGGTTGATGGAAAGCTGGAGGATATGAACAAGTATCCGGTCAGTCAAGAGTTTATGGCACATTTTGCTCCGCAATATAAGGCTGTTAATGATTTTGTATCGCAGAAAATAGGAACGATTTCCAGAACGATTTCTACCAAAGATGCCTACTTCGGCTCTTCACCGTTTATAGATTTGATTCATAAATTGCAGTTGGATATATCGGGAGCGGATATTTCTTTATGTGCTCCACTCTCTTTTAAGGCTGAAATTCCCGAAGGGGAAATTATGGTGAGTGATATGTTCAATCTGTATAAGTATGAGAATATGCTTTACGTGATGGAACTGAGCGGCAAAGAAATTAAAGGATTTTTGGAGATGTCGTATGCCATGTGGACCAATCAAATGAAAAGCGCTGATGACCATTTGTTGCTGTTTAAGCAACCGATAGAAGAGGGTAAGCGTGCTAACTTTGAGTATTACAGTTTCAACTTTGATTCTGCTGCCGGCATTAATTATACGGTAGATGTGACAAAGCCCCGGGGCGAGAAGATAAATATCCTGAGCATGGCAGACGGTACTCCGTTCGATATGGACAAGAGGTATAAGGTGGCTTTAAATTCTTATCGTGGTAATGGTGGCGGTGATTTACTTACCATAGGAGCCGGAATTGCAAAAGAGGATTTGTCTGAGCGCATTGTTTTTGCAACGGATAAAGATTTGCGCTACTATCTGATGCAGTATATCGAACAGCAAAAGAGCTTGCATCCGCATGCCATGCATCAGTGGAAATTCATCCCTGAAGAATGGACTGTTCCGGCGGCAAAAAGAGATTACAAGTTGCTCTTCGGAGAAGATAAAGAGTGATTTTGCAGGAATATAAAATAGAAGAACAATTATTTTTTCATCCGAGAAATTGAGTAAGAGAAGGTATATATTGGCTCCGTTGTTTCTGCTGGCATTGTTTCTGACGTACCAGGTAAGCATTACTATGTTTACTCACGTACATATCATTAACGGTGTGATGATTGTACACTCTCACCCTTCGTCGGACGACCACCATACACATACTGCGGGACAGGTGATTACCATCGCCCACATAGGCTCCTATCAAACGCCGGAACCGGAGGCAGGGGTAAGCAATGTGACTGTGGAGTGTCCTTTGCTGTATGTCTTGGGGCTGAATACGAATACTTTCCGCGCTGTTGCGCCTCACACGCATTGCGTTCACCTGCGTGCCCCTCCTGCTTATTGTTGAAATATTAAAATTTGGTATGAAAAAGACAATTGCCTTTTTCAGAAAGTTCGAAGTCTTTCGTCTGAAAGAACTTGAAGTTTTCTAAAAAGGTCAAGGTCTTTTTTGAAAAGTCCCTGAAGCTTTTTGAAAAGCTCCTGAAGTTTTTTAATAAGCGATATAGGGAGCTTATGGAATCCTTTTATTTATAATTTAACAATAAGACAACTTAATAATGAAACAATATATTTTATTGCTCGTACTCATGGTGATGGGTGCGGGTATTACTGTACATGCTGAAGATGTAAATCCTGTGAAAGTTGGTAATGTAATTTCCGGTCACATAATAGAGAAAGGAACGGAAGCGAGTTTGCCTTATGCCACTATTTTGATTGTAGAAACAGGGCAGGGAACTGTGTCGGACGAGAATGGAGAGTTTGTTTTTAAGAAAATCCCGGCAGGAAAATATACGCTGCGCGTGCAATTGTTGGGCTACGAGACTCAGGAGAAGAAAGTAACCGTGAGCAATGATTTTACGGTGGATATTCATTTTCTGATGAATGATGACAGTATTTTGACCGATGAGGTGGTGGTTTCTGCCAATCGGAATGAGGTGAGCCGCCGTGTGGCGCCTGTGGTGGTAAATGTGATGAACTCCAAACTTTTTGAAACCGTAAACTCTACGGACTTGGCCAAGTCACTGAATTACCAGTCGGGACTTCGTGTGGAAAACAACTGTCAGAACTGCGGCTTCCCCCAAGTGCGTATCAACGGACTGGAAGGACCTTACTCTCAAATTCTGATTAATAGTCGTCCGGTGGTGAGTGCATTGTCGGGTGTGTATGGGCTGGAGCAGATTCCGGTGAATATGATTGACCGTGTAGAAGTGGTGCGCGGAGGAGGTTCTGCCTTGTTTGGTGCGAATGCTGTGGGCGGCACTATCAATATCATCACGAAAGATCCGGTAAGCAATTCATTCCAGGTATCTTCCACTCTGTCGAACATGAATGGCAAAGTGTGGGAACAATATATGGGGGCCAATGCTTCGTTAGTATCTAAAGATAACACCTACGGCATTGCCCTTTATCAGTCATATCGCAACCGCAACCCCTATGATGCGGATGGAGACGGATTCTCCGAATTGGGGAAGCTGAATATGAATACCTTTGGCTTGCGTACTTATTACCGTCCCACTCAGTTCAGCAGAATCAGTTTGGAATATCACACGACGAATGAATTTCGCCGGGGAGGAAACAAATTTGATTTGGAGCCTTTTGAAACGGATATCACAGAACAGACCAAGCATGTGATTAACAGCGGAGGTCTGAGTTACGATATTTTCTGGAAGGAGTACAAACATAAACTGTCCTTCTACTCGTCTGTTCAGCATACTGACCGTAACAGTTATTATGGTGCACAGCAGAATCCCGATGCATACGGCAAGACAAAAGACCTGACTTGGGTTGTCGGAGGTATGTATGTCGGTAACTTTGAGAAAGTTCTCTTCTCACCGGCCACCTTTACCGCCGGTATGGAATATCAAAACAACTCTTTGCACGACATCATGTTGGGCTATCACCGCGATATGAAACAAGACGTGCGTATTGCCGGCGGATTTGTGCAGAACGAATGGAAGATGAACCGCTTTATTCTGTTGGCAGGCTTCCGTGTGGACAGTCATAACCTGATTGACAATCCTATTTTCAGTCCGCGTGTGAATCTTTTATATAAGCCGACGGATAAGTTTCAGGCTCGTTTGACCTGGTCTACCGGTTTTCGTGCTCCGCAGGCATACGATGAAGATTTGCATGTGACCGCAGTGGGAGGCGAAGGCGTACTGATAAAGTTGGCGGATGGATTAAAGCCCGAACATTCCAATAGCTTCAGCGGCTCTGTGGATTGGACGGCCAATATCGGGCATTGGCAGACTAACCTTTTGCTGGAAGCTTTCTATACAGGGCTCGACGATGTGTTTGTGCTGGAAAAGATAGGACAGGATGAACAGGGGAACACCGTTAAAGAGCGTCGTAATGGTAATGGAGCCCGTGTATATGGTGTCAACCTGGACGGAAAACTTGCTCACGGACGGGATGTGGCTTTGCAAGTGGGCTTTACGGTTCAGCGCAGCCGTTATACCAAATACGAGAATTGGAGTGAGGACGAAAATGTGAAGCCGACCAAGTTCATGCCACGTACTCCCGATTATTATGGTTATTTTACTTTGACCAGTGCTCCCTTCAAGAACTTTGATATGTCGGTGTCGGGTGTATATACGGGGCGTATGCATGTTCCTCATTTGGCTCCTGACTTTAGTGTGATACCCGAAAATTATGAATACAGTTATATCCGAAAAGACGAGTTGGTGCATACTCCCGATTTTTTTGATTTAAATCTGAAACTGAACTATACTTTCGTACTGAATGATCATATCAAATTACAGTTGAATGGCGGTGTTCAGAATCTGTTCAATGCTTTTCAAAAAGATTTGGATAAGGGAGGTTTCCGTGATTCCGGTTATTTCTATGGTCCCACACAGCCACGGACTTATTTCATAGGAGTGAAGATTACGAACTAGAAGAAGGACTGTCCGGTTGATACTTGGGCAGGAAAAGACGGGGATGCCAAAACGTTTCTGATGCAATCTGTGATCAATGTTTTGGCATCTTCCGTTTGTTATTTGCCGGCAGCAGTCATGGATTACTCTTGTTCCATACCCAGATTACTGTATGTCTCGGTTATCTTGAAACCTGCATCCGGGTAATTGTACAGAGGGAAGCGCGGCTCTGTTTCCCCTTCCGTGTAATTCCATATGCTGTTATATTCTTCCGGATTTTCACCCATTTCCCGAAGTTGCAACATATATTGGTAGATGGATTTGTTTTCTTTGATGAAAACCTTTTCCATTTGATGAATAATGGGACTGTGTTTACGTGTATGGTCATGGTCAAATTCCAGAATACGTTTGCCGTCCGGTGTAATGCCTACCATCACAAAAGTCATGCTTTTGCCTATTCCGGGCAGATTGAGCACACTCCGGTCTGTTGCTACGAAAGGTATGTTTTTTTCCGTGCAGAACTTTTTGACGGCTGTTGCCCGGTCATTGTTACCTCTCAGCAGGGTCAGAAACTCAGTCTCATCTTCCTTGTTAAGCTTTCCCAAGATTTTCTCTTCGTGCTGTTCCTGCAACGAACGGCTGTTGGGAGTGAAGACAGCATGATTTTCTTCAAATCCTTTGACGGAGAATGTATAGTAGCAGATAACTCCCAGTTCATTCAATACTTTGCGCAACTTGGCCGTATGTCCCCGGCGTGATGCTGCCACATTGTACACCAATTGATTGGTAATGGTCCATCCGGCAGCCAGAATCTTGCGGATGGCTTCTTTGGCTTCGGGGGTTACTTCCAGAGGTGTCTGGAAATGAGTCTGTATCAAGAATTGCTTGATGCCTATGGCGGACGCTTTGGTTTTGAATTCTTTCAGAATATCCATCAGCTCTTCATTGATGCGCATGGGCAGATAGACCGGCAGGCGGGAACCGAGACGGACACGTTGCAATTCTGCATACTTTTCTCCTTCAGGACGTTTGAGGTTGGCATTCCTTTTGCGTACCGCCATTTTATATACAGCCTCCAATATGTTGCGTAATGTCTTGTTTTGGCTCATCAGTGCATCGCCTCCCGTAATCAGAATATCTCTCAGTTGGGTGTCGTTTTCAAAATATTCCATCAGTTTCCGCAAGCGTTTGTCCCAACTTTCCTTGGGCTTCAGTTCCTCAAAATTAAAGTTCAGGCGTTCACTTTGAAAATCATACATACGTTGGCAAGACGCACATAGTCCTCCGCAAGCGCGTCCCATAGAATCGGGAATCAGGATGGCTACTTCGGGATAACGGCGATGAATGTTATGTCCGTCGGGCACCAGCCATCCGGCGGCATTTGGTTTGCCGGCTTCCACCACATCCTCTTTTTCCCATGCATGAATTTTCCCATAGGTGTTGATTAATTGTGGTGAATATAGGATATAGCTGCGTATGGCAGCATCATCATACCCTTTGCCGGTCGGGTTTAATAAAGAAAGATAGTAAGGGGTGATGAAAAAAGGCATTCCTTTTTTACGTGCCTGCTGATACAATTGCATTGTTTCTTCCGAAAGGGAGTTGCCCAACATCTTGTTCAGTTCCGTGGGGCTTTTGATGGCGAGGGCTAGATGGAAGCGTGCTTCGTTCCACCATTGGTTGACCCATTGGCGTTTTTCTTCATCATTGATTCCTTCGGGAAACACATACCGGCTGGAGGGGGCATGACGGTTTTCTATCTTTTTAATGAGCAATGAGATGATTCGTTCTTTGTTTGCATTGCGTATGGCACGCACATCTTCGTTCAGGCCATCGGGCCAACGTTTCATCCATTGACGTATCTGTTTTTCATTCGGAATGTTGTTGGGAACATGATAGAGGCGTAGGAACTGTTGGTATAAATCCAACCATAGATCAACGGAAGTCTCTTCATCGGTGATACGGTTTGTCAAGAATTGCCAAAGCAGTGAGATGGTTTTTATCTCTATTTCTTTTTCTGTAGATAATTCATATATCGTTTTGCTGTCATTTTCAATCAGTCTTGCAATGTTTTTAGCGGCAATAGGGTTTTTAATGTGTGCAGATAATAAATAATCATTTAGTTTATTCTTGAAAATAGTCTCATTCCGGCTTTCCGCAGCCAATGAAGTGAGTTGGGTTAATTTTGTTTCGAATAGAGTTTTTACATCTTTGTGGGATAACATCTTATTCTTTTGTTTCATAAGCAGTGTGATTTGTTTTTAGGGTTAATACTCGAATAATAGAACGCTCATTATGAAAGTTACTTTAATGGCAACTTTTGTTGTGGCTAAGATACAAAAAAACAGCTGTTGTGCAAGCTTAATTGCAAAAATAGATATTACCTGAGAAGAAATATCTTTGAGGAAGAAGCGGAAAAAACATCCCCGGACAAGCTGACAAGCCGGTCCGGGGAGAATCGGTTATAAGAATATGATTCTCTTTTGCAGGATGGATGCTATTTGTTGTTTTAGCAGCGGTGCATTGATAGGTTTGGACATATATCCGTCGAACCCGTTTTCCAGTACTCTTTGTTCGTCCGATGCATAAGCAAAAGCGGTTATGGCAATGATAGGCACATCAGCAGATAACTTTCTTATTTCTTTTGTTGCTTCGTAACCGTCCATTCTCGGCATATTGATATCCATTAAGATGATTTGGGGCTGGTGTTCCTTAAACTTTTCTATTGCTTCCTGACCGTCCCAGGCATGAATAAGAGAATATTCTTTCCGTAGGATAGACTGGAACAACCGATAGTTACTTTCGTTATCTTCGGCTATCAAAATAGTCAGTTTGTCTTTTTGAACGGTAATCGGTTGGAATTCTTCAGCCTTTTTTTCGCTCAATCGGGCCGGTTGATAAGGAATGGTAAACCAGAATGTAGAACCCTTCCCTTCCTCGGATTCCACTCCTATCGTTCCATTCATGTGCTCTATGATTGTCCGGCAGATGGAAAGCCCCAGCCCTGTGCCTTGTGCAAAAGAGTTCAGTTTGACGAAGCGTCCGAATATAGAATCTTTTTTATTGGCAGGAATGCCGCATCCCGTATCTGTGACATGGAAGTATAACATTTTATCGCGTATCTCGTATCCGAATGTGATGCTTCCTTTTTGAGTAAACTTGATGGCATTTGTGAGAAAGTTATTGATAACCTGCATGAGCCGGTTTTTTTCCGTACGGATGAAACATGAGGAGAGGGGAGTTTCCGCAATGAGCTGTACCCCACTTCCTTCCATCCGGCATTTGGTGATGTTCTCCACTTCCTTTATCATATCATTGAGGTCTATATTTGAGTAACTGAACTCCAAAGTTCCGGCTTCAATTTTGGATAAATCTAATATATCACTGATAAGCTGTAATAACAGTGTATTATTACTCTCAATAATATTGATATATTCCTGTTTTTCTTGTTCCTCTTCCGTTGAGGCAAGAATATTGGAGAATCCGATAATGGCATTCAGAGGAGTACGGATTTCATGGCTCATATTAGCCAGGAAAGCAGATTTGAGTCGGTTGGATTCTTCTGCCCGGTCTTTAGCCGACATCAGTTCCTCTTCCATCCTTTTCCTGTCTGTAATAACTAAGGATGAGCCGACCAGGGTGAGTGGCCTGTTCTGCTCGTCTCTTGTCTCTATTGTAGCCTGTGCTTCCACCCAATCAATTTTTCTTCCGTTCTTTCCTTTGTTCAGCACACGGTATTCTTCTTTGACTTTATTGATTTTTCCTTCTATCAGATCGTGAAAAGCCTGCATAACCCTTGGGCGGTCTTCTTTGATTATTTTAGAGAAGTATTGTTCATCCGATACACTCAACTGTTCTTCCTTGATTTCTCCCGGCATGGCAGTCATAATGATTGGACGATTGATGTCGCATAGAATGGAGTGTTCTTTAAGATTCCATTTCCAGGGTATGATATTGGCTATTTCCAGAGCCAAAGATAATTTATGGTTAGTGGAACTCAGCATTTGTTGTGCATTATGCAACTCCGTACTGTCAAGACAGAATATGTCAACCGTGTCTTCTTCCAAAGACGGGCTGAGCACGATATCATAGAAAGTGTCTACGTCTTTAAAGTAATAAGGGAATGTGATGGAGCGCTTTTCTCTTAAAGCTGTTTCCATAAAATGGGTAAATTCTGTCATGGATTCAGGAAATAGTTCGGAACCCTTTTTCCCGATTATATTTTCTTTTTTCCGGAAGCAAGTTTCAAAGAAACGGTTAACGTCACATAAAATTGTTTCAACAATATTCCCACTTTCATTTCTAATCACTTTCTCTTTCATATAGAGAATAGGCATATTGTCGATAAGGTTTGTATATTTGATTTGGCTTTCGAATTCTTGCTTTTGAACCCTTCTTAGTTCTTTCAACATTTGTATGCGTTTTTGTTGGATAAGGGCTATCAGCAAAAGTGTGATGAATATTCCTGCGATAACCCATATATATTTCTTCAGGAAATTTTCCGGCTTATCATAAAATATGCTGTCTTGAGGGCATAATTTAGGGTTGAGTCCTTTATTGACCAGCGTCGTATAATTAAATGTGGGATGAGCATCTGCAGGAACAAAGAAAGGAATTTCCCTTGCCGGTTTTCCATTAAGTATTTGTGAGACATTCCGGAGCAGTTCATTGATAAATATCTTTTCATTATACATATATCCGCCCACCATGCCTCCGTCGTCCATACCGGCATAGCGGATAGAGAACAGGGGAGAAGAAATGCTGGAAAGGCTTCGGTATGCGTTTATCAACATTTGTTGTGAGGTTAAGGTTTCCGCAAACCATGTGGATACTAAAACTCCGGTTTCTTTGTCGGCATTTCTTAAGGCATTATACAATTCGGGTAGCGTATAATTATAAGAGGAGATAAATTGATATTGGAGATATGGAAAATCCCGGGTTATAATATTCTTTAACTGCTTGTTGTATTCAGGGTTAGGATAAATGCCGTCTCCCAAAAAAATAAGTTTTTTCATATTGGGAATCATGCGCGTCATTAGTTTTACGCTTTCTTTCAGATAGGCCGGAGTATGCATGAAGGTGATATTGTAATCATCTCTCAAGCTGTCTACATGAATTTTATTTTCAGGAGTTGTCACATCTTGTTTTCTGTAATATTCTTCTGTATATATGTATGGGTCGGAATCGCATACTAAAATAGACACGTCTCCCCACATTTCCTTTATCTCTTCTCTGAAAATCATACTCATACTTCCCAGCAGGACCAACAGCTTGGGAGGAGTTTTGCCATACTTGTTTAAAAGCATTTGTGGAAACCTGTCTACCATAACAGAATCGTTTACCATAAAAAGATTTAGGTGCTCAATGTATGCATCAATATCTTTTAGTTCGGATATTTTGTGCATGATAGGAGAGGTGATACTGTTACTCCAGGGGGCGGATTCGTTATAACTGTTTAAGATGAGTACATAATCATATTGCCTATGATCCCTGTCAGAGGCTTTGGCAGAATATGTACCGGCAAAAAGCAGACAAATGCAGATTGTCAGTGTTTGAAAGAATTGCCTTGATGTGGCTGTGTGTTTATTATTCATAGCAGAAAATAGACTCTTTATGTTATACTCTTTATCAGACTTCTTACAAAAGTAAAACAATATCAGATAGTTATGTATAAAAACTCCCTTATTAACAAATATTAATTTCACGAGTAAGTTCTCACAGAAGAAGATTTTTTATGATATTTTGAGCAGAATGGGAAGTTTGGCTAACTTATACGGTGAAATTGCCATTTTTCAGGCGATGAAAAGCGATTAACTTTGCAATATCAGAAAAAGATAAAAAACAGATAAATATGAAATTAATAAAATCAACCATTACCGCCCTTGGCTTGTTATTCACAGTAACCGCTTGTGCAGGCAATAAAGAAAGTAAAAACCAAAACATGAAAGGAGAAAATATGGAAATTGTTCATTTAACCAAAGCAGAGTTCTTGAAGAAGGTATATAACTATGAAGCCAATCCCAATGACTGGAAATATGAAGGTGACAAACCGGCTATTGTTGATTTCTATGCTACATGGTGCGGTCCTTGCAAGGCATTGGCACCCGTATTGGAAGAGTTGGCAAAAGAATATGCCGGAAAGGTTTATATTTATAAGATAGATGTAGACAAGGAAGAAGAATTGGCCGGTGCATTCGGCATACGAAGCATACCGACTTTGTTATGGATTCCTCGGAGTGGAAAACCGACTGTAACACAGGGAGCATTACCGAAACCTGAACTGAAAAAGATGATTGACGACACTTTATTAAACTCTAAATAAATGTTCTCGTAAACAAGTGGAGAAGATAGGGCATAAATCTTTTGCCCTGTCTTCTTTTTTATTTAAATAAGTATGCGTATATTTATACCGACAATAAACTATGAATTATGGAATATCGTTTTAATACACCGCTCAATGGCAATATAGCGATGACGTATCATTATCATGAGGATGCTGCTCTCCGGCGTGATAAAAGCTTGTATAAATTCGTATGGGTACAAAGTGGCACGCTGGATATAGAAGTAGACCATGTGGTAATGCACCTTGAAAAAGATGAAATAATATCGCTGACTCCTTTGCATCATGTTGAGGTAAAAAGAGTGGAAGGTGAGTACCTCACTTTCTTGTTCAACAGCAATTTTTATTGCATTTACGGACATGATAAAGAAGTGTCATGTAATGGTTTCCTGTTTCATGGTTCGTCCCACATCATGCGTTTGCAGCTCTCTGCGGCCCAGTCGGAACAATTGAAAAGCATCATTGATATATTTGCCGGTGAATTCGGCATAAAAGACAATTTGCAGGAAGAGATGCTCCGCATTATTCTGAAACGTTTTATAATCACTTATACCCGCATTGCCCGTGAAAAATTAGACGTGGGACAAGATAAAGAAAAGAGCTTTGACATTATCCGTCGGTATTATGTGTTGGTAGACAATCATTATAAAGAAAAGAAACAAGTGCAGGACTATGCCGAAATGCTCTACCGCTCTTCCAAAACCTTGTCCAATCTGTTTGCCGCCTATGGGTTGCCTTCTCCGTTGCGTATCATACATGAGAGGATAGAAGCCGAAGCCAAGCGTTTGTTGCTTTACACCAATAAGAGTGCGAAAGAAATAGGTGAGATATTAGGCTTTGAAGACTTGGCTGCTTTCAGCCGTTTCTTTCGAAAAATGGCAAAGGAAAGTATTTCTGAATACCGGAAAAAAGAGAAAGAAGGAATAATGGCAAACTAAAACGGTATAATTGCCATTTCACAGGGAGGAAAATCTGCCGACCTTTGCAATGTAAGTTAAACCCTTAAAAATTAAAGCAAATGATGGCAAGATTAAATTCCCTGTTTACTGCATTTCTGACAATTGCAGCTTCCACTCAAAAGTTAGGTATTAACCTGATTCGCGTGGCAATTCTGGTGATATTCGTGTGGATTGGTGGTTTGAAATTCTGGAACTATGAGGCCGAGGGTATTGTGCCTTTCGTTGCCAACAGTCCTTTTATGAGTTTCTTTTATACTAAGAGTGCTCCCGAATATAAAGAGTATAAATTAAAAGAAGGTGAGTTTGATGAGGCCAAGCATCAGTGGCATGAAGAGAATAACACCTATGGCTTTTCTCATGGATTGGGTATTTTGATTATGACTATCGGTGTTCTTACTTTCTTGGGTATTTTCTCACCGAAAATCGGTTTGATAGGTGCAGGTTTGGCTATTATAATGACATTGGGAACGTTGTCCTTTCTGGTAACGACTCCCGAAGTATGGGTTCCCGATTTGGGAAGCGGTGAACATGGTTTTCCCTTGCTGACAGGTGCCGGTCGTTTGGTTATTAAAGATGTGGCTATTCTGGCAGGTGCATTGGTGGTACTCTCGGATTCGGCCCGGTCAATATTAAAACAACAAAAGAAAGGATAATCCCCCACTAAAAACAAGTAAGATTATGAAGTAGTATGATGCAATAATAATAGGCTTTGGCAAAGGCGGTAAAACATTGGCTGCTGAGTTGGCCAAAAGAAATGAAAAGGTGGCTGTTATTGAGCGTTCCGATGAGATGTATGGAGGTACCTGCATCAATATTGGATGCATTCCTACAAAAACATTGGTTCATCAGGCAAAGCTGGTTCCGGTAAAGGCGTCGTGGGAAGAAAAGAAAGCCTATTATGCTCAGGCTATCGCTGAAAAAGAAGAGGTAACCTCTTTTTTGCGTCAGAAAAATTATCATAATCTGGCAGACAATCCCCATACTTTGTCGCGTATCGGATTGAGTGAAGAGGAAGCTGTGCGGAAGGGGTTGAATATTAAAGTCAACAAACTTCCTGTAGCGGCTATTCCTCGTGCACGGACTTTGGGAAATACAGTCGGCCTGTTTAAGGTGGTGGTAGATGTAGATACCAATCAGATTGTGGGATGCACTCTGTTCGGCCCTGAATCCGGAGAGGTAATCAACAGTGTGGCCATGGCAATGAAGACCGATCAGCCTTATACATTCCTTCGCGATTTCGTCTTTACACACCCCGGTATGAGTGAAGCGTTGAATGATTTGATGAACTTTTAATTGAATATTCTCTGTTAAATAGTAAGCATTCGGTTAATCCCGTCTTGCGGTGTCTATAAACAGAAAGAAATGTCTCCTGAAAATTCCAGCTTTTCTCTGAAAAAGTCCCTATTTTTACGAGACATTTCTTAGTTTTTATGAGATTCTTAAATAAATGATTCTTTCCTTATTGTGGTTCTCATCTTTGGCAATAGATCCATATATCCACTACGTTATATTTTGATTTTCAGGTATTTCTTTATCTGATATTGTAAATGTACATATGAAATTATTCGTTTATACTAAAACCTTTTCAGCATCAGTGTGGCATAATCGGATTTCAATATCAACTCTTTACCGTTGGCTTTCACTACTTCAAACTCCGTATCCAATGCATTGATGCCGTAAGGGAGAAGCTCCTCCACCGTGACATCCTTTTTATCATCGCTTGTGTCTTTTCTCCCTTTGAAGTCTCTCATCCGCACGTTTCCGTTCTCCTCATGCTCAAACCGACCGATGACCGGTTTGAGCGTAGTGCCGTTCTGTTTGGCTGCTATCTCCACCACCCATAACTGGATGCTGTAATAAATCCGCTCGCACACATGCACCTTGCCATCGGCCGTCGTTGTAAACTCCAGCAATTCCCAGTGCCCTTCCATGTCACTGTCGATAGCCTCCTTTTGGCATCCTCCCATGATGAAGCCCCAAAAGAGAACAACCACCACTCCCGATAAAAACTTTAATCTGCGTGTATTTTTCATTTTCCGAATCCTCCTGTTTTTCTCACTGTCAACATGGCTCCCATGCTGTTACCCAAATAATTTCCCCTATCCATGGCAAAGGCAAGCGTAGCGCTCCAGCCCGTCCACTTCCGTGGGCAGTAACTTACTTCCACCATACTGCTGAACTGCTTTCTCACTTTGTCCAGCGGCATCGGATAGGTGCCCCAATGCCGCACATACGATGCCAACACGCGGTAGTTCCATTCACTGTCCGGTTCTCCGCAGAAGCCTATATGATGCGCTTTTACACGGGTACTCTTAAACAGCATCGTTCCGTCGTCGTTATATACAGGTCCCGGAATCAGTCCGTTGCCCATACCCATTCCCCAATGTTGCCATGCCAGATATTGACCATTATTGAAATACTCGTCACCACCGCTTATCTGGAATTCGGGAAACGAGCCGGCTATCCCGTCATACAGAATCGGTCCCGTCTGATCCTTCGTACTGAGGCCTTCCCACAGCACCCGATTCACCCACCGGTTCCGGGGCAATGTCACTTCCAGTCCCAACTGTCCGTCTTTCCACATACCATACTCCATAAACATCTGCGAATGGTCCTCGAAGAAATGCTCCATGTAAGCCCTTATCTTCCAGTCACCGGCATAATAAGAAAGTGCTGCATTCCAACTTCCGCTATGGTTTCCCTCCACATTCTGCAACGTACTCTCCTGAGCAGGCACCAGCGCCTTGAAGAAACTCTTCAGACCGGCCGGATACTTCTTTAGCAGTTTGATACTTCCGTCCGCATTCTTCACATACCTCTTTCCCCCGAACTGTGCAATGTCCAACAATCCTATTTCCAGCTCCAGAGGCAGCTTTTCCCTGTTGCCGAACCGCAGCATCAGTGATTTGCTGTGATACAACACATCCTTCAGAAACGGTTCGTCCGCTCCGGCAAACTCTTCCTGCCAATTGCCATCCGTGCACAGTCCGTAGGCGATATGTCCTTTCAGTGCCAGCCAATTACCTGTAAACGGCACCGTCAGATACTCCGGCAATCCCACCCTCACCTGCGGAATAGGTCTTGCATTCGCACCTTCAACCATCATGCCACTGCTCAGCCTCACATCCTTTTCCAGCGGGAATCCGTTTCTCTCCTTACTCCCGATGCTCATCTTTATCGCTTTCCATGCAACATCCATATAAGCCTGTTGCACAAAGAAATCCGCAGTCAGATTCTTTCCTCCTGCCAGGTCTGCACCCGCCTGCACCCTCCATCCGTGTTGCCATTCCTTCTGCCATTGCACACCGGCACGCAGGTAAGCACTTTTGGGCTCTTGCGAAGACAGCCCGTAACGATTGGCGGTGAACCACAACGGAGCATACCTTCCGTCGGCAACCGAGACAGAAGTTTCCACCCGATAAGAAAACGGAGTAGATGCTTTCTGTTCCTGTGCAGACAAACAAGTAAATGCATTTATTGAAAAAGCCAATAAAAAAACAGATTTCAAAGACATTTTAAAAGCTATTTAAAATTGATTGAAAAATAATGTTGTGTAATCGATTGATATATTGGGTATTAGTAGGCTAATTGAAGATATATCTATAACTTTTTGACTTATTTGATAGGATTATCAGTTTAAAAGTAATTGCTGATTTGATGCATTAACCTCTTGGGTGTACTGTTTTTTATTCATACAATATACTAGCAGCTATTGCAGGCTTTTATAAATTTCCACTACTTGATTCGTGATGATATCCCAATTATATTGGCTCATATCATATTCAACCTTTTGATAGGGTGTATCTATATTGTCTTGAAGTTTTTTAGTCAATTCCTTGATGTTACCCACTTCAAAGTAGTTTTTATATTTCAATTTTACTTCTATGTTGGCAGGAATATTGCTGACTATAGTCGGAACTTTGTAACTCATCGCTTCCAACAGAGCGATAGGTAACCCTTCGTGTGAAGAGGGGAGTACATAGCAACGTGTATTACTCAATAGTGAATGCAGTTTCTTTCCTTTGATAAATCCGGTTAGGATAACCCCGTTGCTTTTAGCCATTGCTTTTAGGTTGCGTGAATATTCATCTTCAAAGTCTGTGTCTCCGGCAAGTACCAATTTATATCCTTCATGTTTTGTTTGGACAAAAGCCTCTATCAAGTGGTGCAAGTTCTTTTCCGGTACAAACCGACACATTCCTAATATGTATTTTCCTTTTTTTATCCCCAATTCCTCAAAATATTCAGGGTATTCGCAAATCTTTGGCTCGGGTACTCCGTTGTAAATCAGATGACAGTCTCTTCGGTTGTACTTTTTTACCAATAAGTTATTGATGACTTCCGAGATGACAATTACTTCATTGGCATACTTTGTACCCATCCGTTCTCCCAATTTCAGGATTGTTTTGGCAGCAGTTCCCCACTTATTGCGGTCATAATCAGGTCCGTGGTGCGTGAACACCACTTTCATGCCGAGAAGTCTTGCCATAGGAGTGAGTAGAGCCGGACCGATGGCATGGATATGCACAATATCAGCTCCTATGGTTTTGGCTTTCCATATTGCTCTGAAAGTATGGATGATAGCTTCGAATGATTTTTTTTTCGGGGTCTTTATATCGATGAGTTTCACATCCTTGTATTCAGATCTTGAATCCTTTACATAGCTTTTTCGTCGTATTAAGGTTACATCGAATCCTTTCTTTGCAATACGTGGAAACAGTTCTTCACAATGTGTTTCTACCCCTCCCATGATATTAGGAATACCACGAGTTCCAACGACAACAATTTTCATAAACTGATATTTTGTAGTGGAATACGATAGAATCTAAACGAAAGAGATGGTATTGAAAGGTTATAATAATCTGAAAATATAGTATCTATCATATGATAATAAGTTTAGAAGAAAATATTTTTTTTGTTATCCTTGCATTGGTAATGATTTTGTATTGTTCCAATGCAAGGATGTGAAGTGAATAATGTTTTAGTCAGCCTATTAGAATTTTTCTCTTAAATCCCCTTGGCAAGGGTCTTGTCCTACATCGCACCATTTCTTATCCAAACAAGCTGGTTTGCCTTGCATGCTACGGATTTTATTTTTAATAGCCCATTTAAAAGGGAATTTAATATACTTGTGCATTACGGGACTTGCAGTACCTACCATCCAACAATTTTTAGGACATTTACGAACCATTTCACGAACTTCTTGTGCTTGTTTACTTTCCCATATTTCTATGAAGTTTGGAGTTTCATGGATATTTCCCATTGATTTTTTCCAATATTTTTCTTCCAAGCCATTGCAGGGAAAAACATCTCCGAATGGGTCAATAAAAAAATTGGCAGAACCTGCTTCACAAGGTAGCATACGTCGTCCTCCTTCGATATAGTTAATTAATCCCATATTAAACCATGCACGGAACCAGCTTTTGGGATGCTTCTCTTTTAGCTGCCACTCAATTAGTTGTTTGAAATTTTTACAAACCTCATCTTTATTGGTAATTATATTATCATCTTTATGAAAATAATATGAATTATGAAAAGAGGCTGTTGCAAATTCCATACCCAATGATAAAGACAGTTGGTATAACGAAAGCATATCTGCTGAATTGTTGTTTGAGACTGTACAGCCGAAACCAATATCTTTTAATCCCATTTGTTTTAATGTGAGTAGAGTACGTAATCCTTTATCAAACCCTCCTGCATGTCCTCGAAGTTCATCATTTTTTTGACTTAAACCTTCAATAGAAATGCGTATGCCTATATTAGGAAACCTTTTTGCTAAGGCTATTACTTTGTCTTCAAACCAACCAGAAGTAGAAATCACAATACGATCTGTATGCTTGTAACATTCTTCCACTATTTCGGCAAGATCTTCACGAATAAACGGTTCTCCACCAGTTAGGTTGATAAATTTCAGACGAGGGAGTGTACGTAAGTCAGCGGCTTTGATTTCTTCACTCTTTTTGGTTGGATTGAACCAAATGTTACACATTTTGCATTTCATTGGGCAACGGTAGGTTAGGATAATACTCGCGTCTGTTGGTTGTGGTATGTTTCCATTAGTCATAATCGTAATAATTTTAGTTATTATATACTTTCATTAGGTTATTATAATAGGTTTCAGCATTATACTGCCTTTGTGCAGCTTTGGCTATTTCTTCATATTGGAAATTTATTTTGAACATTGTTTGGATTTTATCCTTTAAGTCATTTACATTTTTACTTTCGAAACACATGCCATTTATTCCTTCTTTGATCAATTCCGGAATACCTCCGATGCGTGCACCTAGTACAGGTGTACCAAGACATTGTGCTTCAATGACCGAAAGTGGATTGTTCTCAAAAACTTCAGATGATAAAACGTTGAATTTGGACTTTCCTGCAATATCTTTGATTTCTGCCCATTGCTTAAATCCTACAAAATCAATATTGTTTTTGGCAATTTCTTTCATTTCTTTTTCTAAAGGTCCTCTTCCAATAATTTTTAAGTTATAAGGAAGCTGATTAGCTGCTTCAATTAGAGTTCTTATTCCTTTTTCATGAGAAATCCTTCCAATAAAACAATAATAGTCTTTTTTATCAAACGATTTATTTTTACATTTTTCCGCATTGATAAAATTGCAAAGGACTCTTAATTTATTTTTATCAAATCCTCCTTGAAGCATTTTATTTGCCATAAATTGGCTTGGACAAATAAATGTATCAGTACATTTTTCTAATCGTTTTTTATTCCATGTTATGGCTTCTTTATAGGCAATAATACTGGCTAATCTAGAGTTCTTCATACAATTGTATTTTAAGACTCCATGTTTGTCTATAAAGCATTCTTCACAAATTATCTTACCGTTTCTAAGACAATCATATCTTGGGCATAGTAGCTTTAAATCATGTATAGTCCATATCACTTTAATGCCTTTCTCATGAGCTAATTCAGCAATAATAGGAGATAACTGAGTATGAATATTGTTTAAGTGTACTATGTGGGGTTTAAAGTCATTCAGTAAAGCATTGAATTTTCTTTTTACTTCGCAAGAACCGAAAGGACGAGTAAAAGCCATCAGTTTATTCATGTTCTTTGGAAAGTATTTTTTCCATTTGCTGTCTAAGTTATCCGGATAGTCCATGGCAAATACGGCCACTTCATGTCCGTGCTCTTTTAGTAATTGCTCTAGATTAAGTGTGTATATACAATCACCGCCACGGCAGTAATAGAATTTGTTTGCTAATAATATTTTCATAATTTATAATTGTTTTTCTATGATTTTTCCAGCAAATGGAAATAGGTGGAATTTTACAATATGTGAAAAATAATTGCTTTAGTTAATGTAATGAAGGTACTAATAATATACAATAAATCAGGATTGGATCAGAAACTTTTTAAATGAGTTCTTTCGGTAAAACACTATATGGCATAAATTTCCATACTGATGCTGCTTATGTATTGTATTATTTAGTATAATATCTTTTGGACCAATGACATAAATTCAAATTAGATATTACTGACCATTCATTAAAAGGATAGATGGATCTTGCAATTGTAATTCCTATGCAGAATACAAGAGTTGAATTTCGGTACGCTAATGTCTTTTTATAAACTGGTTCTCCAAATTGGGTTTTATTACAAAAAGTATTATCACCATTATGACAAAAATGGCCAAATTCATTTAAATCGTCTGATATATAATCTGTCTCTTATACACATC
>ENA-UALR01000104-UALR01000104.1-human-gut-metagenome-genome-assembly--contig:-NODE-104-length-37220-cov-8.694390_pt1 | contig 37220 bp, 52 predicted proteins | sample MGYA00243702_ERZ654472 | MGnify/ENA primary metagenome ERZ654472 (study PRJEB26926, sample SAMN06164398) | human gut metagenome | biome: ENVO:00009003; feature: ENVO:2100002; material: ENVO:00002003...
CAGCGTCAGATGTGTATAAGAGACAGCCTCCACACATGATAGATACACTATATCCTATACACATTTAGATGTCAACAATCAAATCAAAACGAACTCCATGTTGCCATTCCGCAGATGCCGTCAGCAGCCAATCCATGTGCTTTCTGCCACTCTACCAGCTTAGCTTTTGTACCAGCGCCAAAGATGCCATCTGTCTTCAAGCCTAAATGCCGCTGTAATACGGTCACAGCATAAGACGCGCCACCAATGCAGTCCTTAGAGCCCTGACGAATCGTGGGCATGATTTTACTCACGACCTGATATGCAGTACCACTTTTACTGACCCAACGGCTAGGAGACTCACGCACATCAACATGAACAAAGCCGCCCGTCACCTGTGCTCGACTATAATAGCCAATGCCGCCATGCTTCTGGAAGTAGGGGAGGGAGGCTACATACAGTGCAATACGAATTGGATCGATACCAGCGATGTGAATATCCGCTGCTGTGCCAAGACAATGCTGACTACGAGAACTGCCACCGATTGAAATGTTATATGCAGGAGTACGGTAGGCAGAACTAATCAGAACCGGCTTGCCGAAGTGGTCTCGAATCTGTTGCAGAGTCTCTACAAGTTCAGTTGCCACCTTAAATTCGTCACTCCGGTCATTGCAAGCAAATTCATAGGCACAGAAATTCTTGGACAGCTTCTTGTTCCAGTCCTTCTTCATAGAATATGTAATAATGCTCATAGAGCCACACCTTCAATCCTTCTTGAGTTCCGCATTGATTTTGTTGTTCTGGATATCCATCTCCTTGACTGCGGCCTCAATCATCATCTCGATAGTAGGAGTAATCTTGATATTCATTTTCTCCAGCGCGGCAATAACATACTTCTTCTTGTCAGCTTTCTGAATTGCACCAGTAACGCCCAGCTTCTCAGCGGCACGCACAGCCATCTGGACGATCTTGTACATACCGATCTGCTTCAGGTAGGGAATACCGTAGGTCATAAATGCAGTGCCAGCAACAGTGATAACCAGCTTCACAATAACAGAGACGATCTCATTAACAATACTTGCCATAGTAGTACCTCCTGTTTGAATAAAAAAATAAAGCCCGGCACACACGTACCGAGCTATGTATTAGATGTCTTTTAAATTTTGCCCGTCGATCAAGTAGCTTTCAAGCGCAGCCTTAGCTTCCTTCATGGGGTCAATAGCATTACCATCAATACCGTGACTAAGCAGAGCCAGCAGGGCTTTCATCATAACATTGATACCATGTTCACTCTTATTTACACGCTGTTCCACGCCAGCGATTTTTCGGCCATGGTCTTCAACAACAATATCCTGTTCCTTTTGATGCTCTTCAAGTGACAAAATCTTAGAGCGATATAAATCCAAAACCTCTTTATCATTCTTTAGTTTGCGGTCGATATCTTCCAGATGCTTGTCGTGCTCAGTGAGCTTCATATTCTGCTTTGTGTCGGGTTCTTTCGCTTTCTTGATTGCTTTTATAATGACAACAAGGGCAGCTGAAATAGCTGTAATACCACCAGCGATACTCAGAACCATTTGCCAAAGCTGTTCAATCGTAAAGCTGATAACGCCAGGAGCTGTGTGTGGTGCGGCAGTCAACAAACCAATCATTTCATCACCTCGATTCTAGTTGACAAAAATTTCACACTATGATAGAATAGTTCCGTCAAGATTCGTCGAGCGAATTTATGACGTCCTATCTTTGTATAGGTGTGTGGCGGGAGAGCTCTGGGTGTAACAGCCCGGGGCTCTTTCTATTTTTACATATACTTTTAGTTTGTTTACTGCTTCGGCTTACATACCTTACGCCAGTGATAGTGCGGCTTGTCCTCGTGAAACATGATATAGCGCATCCAGTCATCTACATAAATGCACAACAAAGCAAGGAAGAACCATAACACAGTAAATGGCAGACAGATTTGACCAAGCAGATTGAATGGCAGGGAAGAGTAGTCCCAGATATGCAAACCAAGCATTAGATTCAGCGGGATACCCACAACAAGTTCCATGCCAGTCACAAATAACGCACCTACAAGACCCTGCTTCCACATGGGCATTTCCCACGGAATATAATTGTTCAATCCACCGATGACCACAAAACAGATGCCGCCTACAACAGCCATAGTCCAGTGTGAGTGACCGCGCCACAGAATCTCAATGCAATAATAAAGCGCCCCTCCTATCAAAAAGAGAAGCGCACATTTCAATAATTCTTTATACTTCTTTACGATTTTACTCATTCTACAACCTCCTTCAACCCGGCGGTCTCAAGATATTGCTCCAGAACAGGGTCGTAGTTGATTTCGATTGCATCCAGCTCTTCCATTGTAGTACAAGCCTTGATGGCAATTTCTAATTCCTGTTGACGCGATACAAATGGTTGCACATAAGTACCAATTGCCATAGCCAGTGCTGCGAGATCTTCATATTCCCATCCGGTGCATTCATTTCCGGTTGTGTTCCATTTCAGCTGGAATGTTTGTCCATTAGAGACGGCGAGCTGATACAGAGATAGGTTTGATGTGAGCAAAGCCTGCTTTTCACTGGTAACGCTATAATACTTGCCGTCTATCCATTGGAGTGGGTGAGATGCAAGGTATTCAGAGAGAGTAGTTTTTGACTCAGATATTTTGTATTCCTTTTGTGGTTTAAGAGCTTCTTCTACGGTTGGAACTGTGCCTGACTCAATAATTTCATAGCGGTCTTCTTTATCATCAATACCCCAGAGAGCGTCACCGGGTGCGGCAACGCTATTATGAGCATTGAGTTGTGTTGCCATTGCAGAATACTTGTCGCATTGCTCTTGTGTCTCGACTGGTTTCATAATAAAATACCCAACTTTGATTTCTTCGTCCAAATTTTTCACCTCTTCTTTCTAATAAGATAATACCTAGATATATTTAAACAAATAACATTGATTATAAGCGTTAAAAATATAATCAGTTCCATTTTCCAATAGCAATCCAAAGTATAGGACGAAGGTCAATAGAACCTTTTGAACCATGAAGAACAAAACCAGTTGTTCCCATAGAGCCTTCTTTTACATTCCAATATGTACCTGCCAAATTGGAATAAGATGGCATTGCACTAACCGAATAAGAAGAATTGCTAAATGCCGCACTAAAATTAATTGTTGTATCTTTTCCACTACAATTCGTGCTACCCCAGCATATTTGCACTCCATTGCAGAAACGTATATATCCACCACCACTACCATCAAATCCGTTTGCATACACGCCATTCGCCGCGCTCTGTGCCCAGTTCACCTTGAAATTACCCGGATTGTATACATACATATTAGTTCCGTCTTCTCCACCCCATAACCATGTTGGCTGACCATCTTTACCAGACCAATTGAAAGTCATAGGAGCGTTAGGATCACCGCCACGTCCGAGTCTTGCGGCAGTGCCATTCAGCGTACCATCAAATCGTACTGCTTTAACAATGCCTTCGCGGCAGTCAATACCAACAGCAGTTTTTCCAGAGTATGTTTGATTTGGACAACCCGTCGTAAAAGACAATCCCCACCATGATTCAAGGACAAGATTATTTAAATCTCCACCGGGACCATTAACATTATCCGTAGGACCAGCATAAATTTTTCCATGAAAATAATCAGAGAACGTAATATCGCCATTCATCGTTCCACCGGCAGTAGGAAGATAGTCGTGGGTATGTCCAACATTACTTTTACCATCGAGCTTGGAATCAATTTCGCTTTCAGTATAATAGCGGCTATCGTGATTATGTCCAGCAGTAGCAAATTGGTTTTTATTTATAGCTCGTAACTCATATCCATTCCAACCAGCAAGCCAACTATAATCTCCATAGTTCATACCTGATTTTGAATAGGCAAATGTGGTATTTGAAGAGTTGTCTCCTGCGTCTTTTACGCTATTGTGCGTATGTCCAACTGCCGCCTTACCATCGACCAATGTTTTCAACGCTTTTCCCTGCGCAGCACTAAGACTTTGATCTTTGCTATTACTTGTCAAATTATCCTGAATCCCGCGCCATGTATTTGTATCGGTAAACTTCGCATCGGCAGGAACACTCTTGGCAATCGTATATCCAATTACAACAGGCTTACCATCTTTAAAATAAACAGGTTGCGTAGTTGTGCCAGCGCTTGTACCAAGTTTATCTGCAGTTGTGGCCTTTGTTGCATTTGTGGCGTTGGTTGCTTTTGACGCGGAACCGGCGGAGGTGGCATAGTCTGCGTTTGTTACGGTTGCTTCAATTTTATCTTTTATTCTTCGCATCTTATCATCTCCTTTTATATCAACCGTCTGAATTTAAATGTTAGTATGTCAGTGCCAGTAGCAGCAACCTTGCAGGCGATTTGTAGTTTCAGTGTTTTACTTCCAGCAACGCGCAAAGTTCTAAGATAGATTGCATTGTTATTATCTGCGAGTCCGGCGTTATGCAGGAAAATCTCAGACGAATTGCCACTGTTCGTAGTACCACTATACCAACTCATAACACCAGAATAGATTTCACTGTAAAGCTGTGTGTAGCTTGAATTAAATCCACTCACCTGAACAACATAAGTTCCAGTATCAAGATTGTTTCCAGCAATGCCAGTATCTAGCCAATCTGTAGTCAACTTGATTTGCTTTTGAATGCTGATAACACGGCTGAAATCATCCAACTTTGTTTTATCAGTAGAAGACATAAGACCGTTTGAAGACGAACTGGCTACACCATAAGTGGTATCTGTGAATTTAGCATTAGCCGGAACAGAAGATGAGATAGTGTATCCGATTGCAACAGGTTTACCGCCAGAGAAGTAGACTGGCTGAACACTAGAACCAGCGTTGGAATCCAGTTTGACTGCTGAGTTCGCAGAGCCACCAGCGCTACTAGAACCAGCATAATTGTGTGTGTGCCCGGCAACTGCATAATCACCACTACCCTTAGTCACGATCGTGCCAAATCTACCACGGTCACAATATTGCAGATTCGAGCTTGTGCCGGAATACGCGCCATTCCAGTAGGCCATAAAAGACATCGTAGGGACATACTTATCATCCGTTGTTTTATTTGTCCAGCCGGTATTTCCAACAGCGCCCAATGTACGAACCGTTTTGCTTGATGCATCTCCAAGAGTATATGTTCCAGCAACAGGCTTACCGTCCTTGAAATAAACAGGCTGTGTTGCAGAACCAGCAGAAGATGTGAGTTTTGTCGCGGACGCTGAATTGCCAGCGCAAGAAGAAGATGTATTGGCTGAACCGGCACTAGCAACATAACCTTCATCTTTTGCAGGAGCTGAGACAGAATAGGCTTGTTTATGGAGAGCTGTCCCGGCGTCAGCAATTGTTTTCCAGCATTCGGATGACGTCTTTTTATCTGTTGCTGTAGTACCACCAACTTCATTAGAATCTACAAGGGTCCAAGTACGACCAGAAGTGGCTCTGCCGCCTGATGCGATAGCTCGTATAACTACACCCATATAAGTACCGCTCGATTTATAAAACGCATCACAATAAGCACCATTTGTTTTATCTGTTTTTATTGCCACTTGAATTGTATCTGCTGAAAACCCTCTGCGTACAAGCCACTGAGCATCGACGCTTGCACTTCCAGAATCTGCGTTACTACGATATACCAAACGACAAATACCATAACCTCCGCCGCTAAAGTCCTGGCTAATAAGAAATGTTATACTTTTGTCAACCCATGCACCTTTATTTACATCAAGTCTTGCAAATCTATGGAACGGATAATTATTTGTATTGTCGACATTGTGCTTACAAGAATAGAATCCAATATTTGCAGTAGAATTGCCAGAACCATCATAATTAAAACTAAGCGTGATATCAGACCCGCCAGATACAGTACGCGCGGTAGTCAATTTAGCGGCAGATGCAACGCTTTTATTTTTATCAGCTGTGTTATCAACATTGCTAAGACCCACTTGACTTTTTGTATGGGTGTGATTATTTGCCGCTTTACCGTCTATCAGTCCTTTTAGTGCTTTACCCTGCGCAGCGCTCAAACTATCAGATGTTGAATCGCTCGTAAGATTGTTTTGAATACCGCGCCAAGTATTTGTGTCTGTGTATTTATCTTGCGTCCATCCGCTCCACGTCCCCCCATTGCAATAACGACGATACGATGTATTCTTATCGACCAAAAAGAAAATTTGAGTGTAATATTCTCCGTTTGCATTATGTGTTACGATTAAACCAAACGCATCAGAAACAGGGACATTGGTACATCCATTTCCGCCACCAGCATTATAAAAACCGGGAGTTTTAACTGTATTCAAATCCACTTTTGAAAGCGTTATATTTACTGCTTTCCCATTTAATTTGCTGTTTATTTCAGTCTCTGTGTAGTACCTATCATCGTGAGTGTGAGAGCTCGCAGCATAGCTACCTTTTGGTTGATATACACTATCTGCTTTGCTTTTGATATATGTCCACAACGTACTGATTGGACGACGATAATAAGAAGCTGTTTTACCATCATTATGTTGGCTGATAAAAACAGTTGCATCATTAGGGATGCCATCGGCGGTACTCAGTTTGTTGATAAGTCCATTCGCTCCCGCTTCGTTATTGTTCACCTTGCTGTTCAACTTACCATCCATTTCGGACTCGGTATAGTATCTGTCATCGTGGCTATGACTCTTCGGAGCAAACTTTTCTTTCAACTTACCCCACAGATACTGTAAGCCAGCATAATCTAAATATCCCATAATCGACCTCCTGTCTCAGTAAGAACTGAAATCAGCTTGCCAAAACATTGTCGATTTCAGTATTTGTGATCTTTGTAATAGTAAAAATTTCGCCCAGAGCATCCCACTTAGAGCCATTCCATGCATAGTTCATTCCATTGCCAACGTCATACACATCACCAATGGTCTGACCGCTAGTAGGTAGCTTGTCCGTAGAAGCAACGGAACCCTTGTAACGATACATTGCCGTGATATCGCTCTTCAGGGCATAAGTGTTTGCCGCGCCAAATCCATCCAGTTTCTTCTTGTCAGAGGTACTCATTAAGCCGTGAATGCTCTGTGTTGCGTCACTGTATGTTGTATTGGTCGGAGTAGACCAAGTACCATCGCCACGTAGATATTGCCCCTGTTTACCAGCAGCCGGAGCAGGAACTAGACCAGAACCACCAGCTGCCGAAGCAGTAGCAGCCTTAAAAGTGCCATAAGTAGTATTGGTGTCGGGCGGAACCTGCCAAGTACCATCAGAGCGCAGATAACGGTTTGCAGCACCTGCGGCAGGAGCCGGAGCGAGACCATGCACACCAGCAGCTTCAGTAGTAGCACCCTTCATATCACTATAAGTGGTGTTATTATCATTGCCCCACTGAGCAGTACCATCAGCACTCCATCTCAGAATCTGACCAGCGGAACCACCGGCAGGAATATGCTTATTGCCGGCAGAAGTGGGGTGCGCGTAGTTATTTGCATTAGCGGCGATGCCATCCAGTTTCGCTTTGTCTCCAGAACTCATCAGACCAGCAGAACTGGTCGAAGCGTTATTGTATTTCGTATCAGGTGGAGTAGCCCATGTACCGTCACCTCTCAGATACTGTGTTGCATTAGTTGCGGCAGGGGCGGGAACAAGACCGGAACCGCCAGCAGCAGAACTTGTTGCGCCTTTAAATGCACTGTAAGTTGTGTTGTTATCGTTACCCCATTGAGCGGTACCGTCAGAGCTCCAGCGCAGGATCTGTCCAGCAGAGCCACCTGCCGGAATATGCTTGTTGCCAGAACTGGTAGGGTGAGAATAGTTATTTGCACCGTTCGCAATACCATCTAGCTTAGCTTTGTAAGCAGCACTAAAGTCGTTTGTAGAAAGGCCCTTGCCATCAACTTTATCGACCTTGTCAGCTAATTTTGCTTTTATTTTCTGCCAGAAATACAGCAGGCCATCATAATCTAACCAAGCCATAAATTTCCTCCTTTACGTTGATAGGATTTTATCTATATCTGAATTAGTCAGAGCCTCCATATACATAGAAGGGTCACCAGTATTCACAACCAACTCGCCATTCTCATTGGTCATAACGGTGGTGATGCCCGTACCTTTGATAGATACAGAACTTTGCTTTGCGCCGTCCAACAGGATTTTTGCTTTGCCATTAAGTGCGCTCTTGTTTGCGCCAAGTGAGAAATTGTTATCGTTCAGCAATGTCCAGTTGCCGCCCAAGTACGCATATAGCTTGTCGGGTTTCAAATAATAGATTTTTTCGGCTAGAGGAGCCAATGGTAAGTCGCTCACAACCTCTAAATCTGAACCGATTTTTACGTGAGCCGTGGTAGTGTCTCGATAGGCGTTTCCGGTGTCAAGGCAGACAATAAGCTGTCCGTCGATCACTGGAGTCTTGTCGAGCTGCGACTGATTGATTTCGCGTAGTGATAATTTTGACATCATGAAACTCCTTTTCGAAAAAAATATCCCTGCCAGCTACACGGTGTTATATTGCCGTAAAGCCAGCAGGGGAATATAGATTATTACAATGTCCGCATCCAATTTTCAATAATAGTGCTACGGTATTCATGCGCACGCAGTCCCGGATGATCGTTATAAGGACCAACCTTAAAAGCATCGTTGCGCAGTTGTTTTGCTTTTGAACTTACTTCTGCACGATTTGTGTCATGAGTAGTTATCAGCAACGGAGATTGGTCGTCGCTCAAATCCAACACGGAGATACCCCAATAAGCGCAGATTTCCTTGACCGTTGTCCGATAAGCATCAGTCATCCATCCGTCAGCAAGAATCACACCAATTTTTGCATACGGAATGTTCTTAATAAGATAAACCAGCGTATCGTCAAAGGAGCTCTCAAGATAGAACTCAACCACATTGATAGTCCAAGTCTTTGTGCCAACACTGCCGACACTATCGGTCACTTGCAGCTTAACAGTATTGTCTCCGCTATGCAGATACTGGGTCACATCAAAACTGTTCTTGCCCTGAATAATAGTCTGTGTGCCAACTTTTGTATTGCCGACATACCAAACACCAGTAGCAGAGCCAGTATCATCGCCAGAGTTATCTACAGAAGTAAAGTTGTAATTGATAACAGCAGGGTCGCCAGCAATAACAGTCAGCGCAGAACCATCCAGACGCTCGATTGTGATAACGCTTGAGTTTCCACCACCGCCACCGCCGCCTTGAATGACAACGGTAGTTTTAACAGTGCCATTTTCTAATAGGTTTAGCTTAGAATCCTCATAAGTAATATCGTACTCGCGCCCAGCATTCGGGTCGGGCTTCACATTCTTTAGCTGCTCCTGAATGTCGGAAATATCGCTGTTGATAGTATCAATGCTATTCTGCAAACCAGAGGCGGTGTTCTTCACAACAGTTAAATCGTTTGATACTGTCTCAACACTAGCCTTTTCAGCCTTTGACTCGAGAAGTTTGTTGGTTGCTTGTTTGTTATAATAATCACTTTGCAGCGTTTCAGGTAAATTTCCAACACTGTCTTGCAGATTTTTTACGGCTGCATCATTACTGGTTTTATACTCAGTCAACTCAGTCTTGACAACGGAGACATTTTCATCTATTTTTGCATCGACAGTCTTATTGAAAGCAGTTACCCATTCAGCACTCGGGTCTGTGTTCAGAGTAATGGTTTTAATAAGTTTGTCACCATTCAAGAATTTAATTGTCTGTGTTTCTGTATCGTATTGCACATCAAATTTTGCCAGACCGTCAACCTTAGCAATGTCACCCTGAAGCAGAGTAATAAAACCATTTACTTCTTCCTTAGTGTAGTAATTTGCCAGTGTATCAGCCAAGCCATCCACGACTGCCTGCGCATCTTTTGCACTCTGAGCGGCTAGTGTTGCGGCAGTCTGTGCCTCGCCAACTTTCTGACTCATTGTAGACAAGAATTGTGTGTACCAGTCGTCACCAGTCGGGTCGTTCATTGCTGTACCGGTCAGGGATTTCAAAACATTCAGCTTCTCGTTCGGTTTTGTACGCCACAGATAATTCTTTGATTCACCGCTGCTAGGTACAGTGATTGCACCAGTTGCCATAATTTCAAATTTCAGCACGCCATCCTTCACAGTGGCATAGTCGCTGACCATCCAGTAGAATCGAATTTTATCATCGCTGTAACTCACATTGATGGGCGCTGCATAGTTCTCGGCGTTATTGGCGTTCACATAATGAATCTGAATCGTCATGCCCATCAGGTCAACACCATCGTAATAACGCGGCATCTCAAATGGAATGACCTGACTGTTATTTTCCTGTGTGATATTTACCTGAGTCGGACTCAGCGTGATCTCTTTGTTGGTATCGACCGTAGAAAAATCATTGTCCGAGAAGGTGTCATACCATGTATAATTGCCGCTTCTTGTGAAGTTTTGGTCGCCGGTATCAAAGGTTGTAATATCTTCATCATAATCGACTACCGGACGCGCATCTTCCATGGTTGCCTCCATTGTCATGACAGGGCTTTCGTCTGTCATCCGTTTGGATTCTTTAAATGATAATGCCATCTACTCACTCCTCTCATTTTATTAAGTTGCCGTATTATCTGTATATTTTTCTTTAAGGACGTTCTCGTAGGTAATATAGGGATAATACGGGTAATAACGGCTCAACGTAACATTCATTGTGCCTTCTCCAATGTTCTTATCTATTTTTTTTATGATCCATTCCACCGCAATATTGGACTTTTCAGCGTCGGATTTCAGGTATTCCGGTGCGTATTTTACTTTTTCATTTACATCAAGCCATGGGATCATGTGCATGTTTAATGTAATAGAGTCCGTCAGTCGGCAATTTTTCCATAGCGTGTACTTGCATACTGTCATGGCAGATTCGTCCGATGTATATCCTTCATACTCACTGCCGGAACATACAAGGTTTCTGCGTCCAATCTTATCTATCGTCAAACGACTGTTATATAAGTCGTCAGTGCGGTTCGGGTCGTTCACAACAACGTATTCAAGGTTGTCACACGCTTCGGCAATCTTATCCGCCGCAATCTGTTCAGCACTAGGCATCGCATCTACGAATTTTGTCATAGCATGAGATTGAGACTGCCCAATAAAATAGACCCGACTCTCAACAAGAAGAGCAGGGTCTGATAGTTCGGTCTCTTTATCAGTGGCTGGATCGTACTTTATGTATTTTGTTTCGTAATGCTTTGTTTCTTCATTGTAGACTTGTTTCGGATAATAACGCACCTGTGGGTCGCGAGGTTCTTTTTCATATTGTCCAGTTGTAGGATTAAAGTTATAAGTGAATGCACCATCCGACGCCTGATTCAACCAATGTTCTCCATACTGAATGACATAATACCGCCCCTTTTTAAGAACGGAAGTATCTTCTGGTTCGTCCTCGCCATCTTCGTTTGTAACAGCTTGGAATAGCATCATGGGACCATAAACTGCGCGACTCACATCTTTATATTCGCCCTTGCCATCAGGATTTGTTTTGATCGTCGTAATAAGATTTTCAATACAAACACGGGCATCTATTGCGACATCTTCTGGGCACACAAAGGAAAACTTCGTGCCGTCACTAATTGATGCTTGTTTTAGCTTCAACCACAAAATGGACGCGCCTGTATTGTCGGGGTTCATGTTGTAACTTACGTTCAATTCGTTGTTTTTAATGAGCGCAACAACATCATCCCATTCTTTTGTGCCTTTTTTACAATATACGACTTCACCTGTGCCATCAGGGTCGGTTTCTTCAAGCTTGTCCTTACAGAAGTAATCACTGGAGTTCGATGCACCCCACACCTCAACACAATTATGAATCTGGCTGTAATCAACACTGGCATCTTCACTAATAACCATGCTTTTAAAGATATCTTCGTCCAAAACAACAGGGTCATCATAACCGGACGGAATCTCCTTACACACAAAAGTATCGTCGTCAAAATACATCTCGAAAGGGAAGTGTAGGTCTCTCAGCTCTGTTAGGATGTTCCAAATTGTCGTGCCAGTATTATATTCTAGATACTTACCATTCTCAAGGTCAAGTTTACGAAGCTTTTTATCCATTTCAGCAGACTGGTTCTTTAACAGGTCAAGAATTTCTGCATTCAAATCCTTTGCCTGTGCAAAATCGTCCGTATCCCAGCCGGACTTATCTCCCAGTTCTTTATACTGAGAAATCAAGTCGGTCATAGAAGAGGAAAGCTCTTTGGATTTCTGTGCATTGGTCTCAATAGCAGTGCGCCATTCATTGAACTTTGTGATAACAAAATTAAGTGCCATTCCAGCTATCGTACTTACTGCAACATTAAGAGCAACCGTAGCGGCTTTCAAAGCAAGAATCTTAACCCTATTTAGGTCTATGACTTCTTTACTTTCATTTAACCATGTGATAAAATTTGTATTAGCAAGACTTGCTTTGTCAAGATTCCAACAATACTCAATATACTCGTTGCCGAGATTGTTTAACGTTGGACCAAAATTTTTCAGAACATCAAACAGGTCGGAAAACTTTGAAGTTATCTTCGAGTTCTTATCATCAACAGAGAAGAAAGTTAATATCTATTTTGAGGAGAGAAAAATTATGGAAAAAGTAGCCTATTGTCCTCGTTGTGATAAATACCTAAAGAAATACAATATTTTTTGCCCGTTTTGTGGTTCGATGGCACCAAATTTATCTGCATGGGAAAAATGGGATGATGCAAAACGAAAAGAGTTTTTTAGAGATGCACCCCATCACGAACCTCCGAAGCCCATTGAAGATAAAACTGAATTGGAAAAAGCTGAAGCATTCGATAAACAAATCAAAGAAGAGCTTGCTCAAGAGGAAGCTCGCAAGAAATACGTTCCTCATTGTCCTACATGCGGCTGTCCTGATGTAGAACGTGTTGGCTTTGGAGAGAAGGTTGTAGATACAGCTGTATGGGGCTTTCTGGCTAGAAAACCTAAATGCCAATTCAGATGCCGTAACTGTGGATACGAATGGTGATATTCTCAACCAAATGTGACCTCCCGTTCTCTTTACATTTTGTCTTTTTATGGTAGACTTAAATAAAGACTAGAAGAAAGGAGGAGGCTACAATGACTAGAGAAGAGTTTAACAAGATTCTAAAGTCTGAACTCGAAAACAACGCTCGTGCGTTCGCAGAAGAACTGTCTTCGAAAGAGAACAAGGAAATGTCCTACACTGCTATGGTTGCCGCAGCATACACTCATGCTGTGTCTGATGCGACCAAAGCACTGGCTACTGCTCTCGAAAAAGCCGGATATCTCAAGTACGACAATTAAAATGTTCGGATGACTTGTTAGACACATTCTGAAGAATTGCGTCAGCAAAATCCTTTACATTATAAGTCGGATCTCGCTGCCCTTTGAGATAGTCAAGAAGGGTAGCGAGTTCTTTTACGTCAATTTCAATTTTCATATACTTCACCTCGATTGAAAAATGCAAAGTTGATTGATGTAGCAATATGGGGCTGAGCAAGCAGAAAGCCCGGCAAACAGTTTAAGTGTAAGAATTGTGGTTACGAATGGTAAGGTGCATCTAACTAAAATGACATAAATAAAGCCCCTGCTAAAAATCTAGCAAGGGTGTGTTTACTATATTCAATTTACCGCAAACACCATCTAGCAAGATGAGAATTCTTGTTGTCGTACAGAAATTCAAAACGCTTAACGTGGCACATCGGAACACACATTACTGTGCTTATAGGATGCCTTGATGCTTCGTCCATATCTTTTCCATCTGGCGTAGTTGCAGAAGAATGATGGCTTAAAGTGATGTATTCATCATCAACGGTGTCAATACGTCCAAGAATATATGTTCCATCATCCAAATAAAGAAGAACATTAGTTTGCCCTTCTGCATCAATATGTCTTGTCCAAATATTATCGGCAGTATCTACACCAAAATGTTTTGACGCCTTCCAGCGAACCCATACACAATTCTTTAATTTAAAATATACAATTGCTGACAGGATACCAACAACAGAGTAGACCACAACAATAGGAAAACCATTGAGTCCAATGTGTGCTTTCGATAAAAACGTGTCGATATAGTCAACGATATATTTTATTACAAAACCGATTGATACGCTAAGTGCTAAGAAACTTTGCGTTTCGATTTTCTTTAATGCCAATTTAGTGTATAGCGAAACACATAACACGCCAGGCACAAAGACACTAAACAGCATAGTAACATTATTTATTAGTTTTATCAGTTCTGTCATTTGCACCTCCAGTAGTTTTATTGTTATTCCGTGTTGCACTTCTGTCTCTAAAATAAGAAATTAAAACTGATGTGTCTGCTTTTGGCTGATTCGGAGAATAGGTGAAATTACCGTCTCTTTGATAAGTTGAAATTTCATAATCCGGCACATGCTTTTTATTGTTTTCCATGATTCAACACTCCTTTTACAAGAGTGTATCATAGGCTATCATAAAAAGCAACATAAATAAAACACCCGGCCTCCCAGCAGTAGGGAAGTCGGGCTTGTTTTATGATGATACCTTATTTAAGCTTTTCCAGAATCTCGTCTGCACTCACACCACTAGACAACAACTTCTTGAGCACATCCTCAGCTTCAGCCTTCTTTGCAGCTTCCGCAACCTTTGCGTCCGCATCAGCCTTTTTCTTTTCGAGTTTTGCAATCTCTTTATTGATTTTCTTCAGCTCTGCTTCCTTAGACTTTCTCTCAGCATTCAGTGCGGCAATATTTGTGCCGAGTGCTGCAATCTCCTGAGCAATAGATTCTGCGGCAGTATTTTTCTCAGCAATCTGTGCTGCATAATCAATACCATCGAGAACCTTTGTTTTGTTCTTGCTCCCCTTGGGTCTAGCCATAATAAAACACCTCCGTATATTTTGGATACGCGATTGTAATATTATTATAACCAGAAAACTTCAGAAAAGCAACCTCTTTCTCTATGTATTATAAATTACATTATAGTGGTATTGACACAGCCGTGTCGATGCGTGTATAATAAATGGGCAGTCAAGGATTCTGCGTTTACTTTCTTCCTTTCATAGACGTATATAGGCGAACGTCCTCCTATTCAGCCGAAAGGCGAGAAGGAGAATGCCATATCTTTTACTCCCTTTCGGTGAGTCTATACCGAGAGGAGTGATGTGTAATGACTATTGAGATCACTACGGTCTACTATGTCGCAATGCTGATTTTCGGCTTTGCTGGCTTTGTCAAAACGCTTCTTGAAATTTTCAAGATATTACATCATCATAGCGAAAGCCGTGATAAGTAAAAGAGCCGCCTATTAGCAGTAGGTGGCTCTTTCTGTGATGTGAATGTGTCCAAGCATTTACATTGCATTTTAAACTGTTCACCGAGGGCTTCGTCTGTAGGAGTCCTTGGCTGTTTTTATTATACACTTTTTAGAGTACGCTGTCAACGAACAACAGTGTACTTTTTCTTTTTATTCAATTATTCAATCATTTTTCTCTTTCTTATATCGCGCCAGAGAATAGCGCGTCTCCTCATTTCCACCTACTTCTTTAAGTCGTCTGGTTACGTCTGAGGTGGACTTCTGAACTTTCGTCCAGAACTGACTATCCTTCCAGTGGTTGCTCACTGACCCTTTTTAGTCGATGAACCTTCCACCCTCCTACATTATATAATAGGGGAGTGAATCGGCTGCTGACCGCCCATTATAAACGCTATTTAGCACTCGATTATTACCATATTTTGACAATACGGTAAAACCGAGCTTTTATCTCAGCATATAGCATCCATATCCTTGTTTCTATCTTTCGATTCCTACATTATATAAATATAGGCGATATGGCTCTTAGGGTTTCCCAGCACTCTAGGGGCTGTTTTATTTTTACATGGTGCCGCATCCTATATTTTTTATACGCAACAAATATAAGAGGGCATATTAACTTTACCCGCACCATTCTTAAGCTTTCCGCTCATCTGCATTACAGACAACACGCCAGAAATGGCAGCTGTAATGGCCGGAATAGAACCTGCAAGGTTGACCATTCCGTCTGCGGCATCAACAGTCTTTGTTGCAAGAGTAACAAAGAATTTGATGAGGTCACTGCTCATAACGTCGTTTGAGAATTTCTCAAAGCTGGCGTTAAGCTGCTTTAAACGACCCTCAATTGAATCCATCATGCGCTCTTGTTCAGTCATTGCTGAATTAGAGCTGTTAGCAGCATCTTCCATTGATTTTTCAGCAATGGAGAATTGCTCGATCACGGAAAGTACCGCATTCGAGTTCCTTTTGCCACCAAGCATCTCTGTGACGTTAGCTTTACTAACATCAGTAAGTTTATCCCATACGGCAGAAATCTCTTTCAGGATCTGATATGTACTCTTAAATTCTGTACCGGCGGCATCCTTCATAATGTCTACGCCAGTTAAAGATTTCAATTCACTTCGCAGTTCAGAAACAGAACTTGCCATATCATCAACTGAAACGCCAAATGCCTCTGCGTCAGTCTTACTGGCTCGCAGATAACTACAAAGATTAAGGAGATATTTATGAAGAAATTTATGGCAATTTTTGTTGCATTCCTCATTGCAGTTGGTGCGGTGCTTTGTACAGAGCGAGTACATACTGGCTATGTTGGTGTTGTTTATTTCGCAAAGGGTGTTGAGCAGCAGACTATTTCTCAGGGCTGGCACTTTATGAGCCCTCTGAAGCATGTATCTGAGTTTCCGATTACTCAGCAGCGAGTGGTATTTTCTAACGCTCCGTCTGATTATGGCGCAAAGGAACACGCAGATTGGCACATCGACGCTCCTGCCAATGGCGGTACGATTGCAATCAACCTGACTGTCAATTATAACTTCCTACCTGAGCATGTTGTTGAACTGTACACCAAGTTTGGTGGTATGGACGGTGAGAGCCTGATGGAGAGCAAGATTCAGAACGATATTATTGCTTACGTCAAGGAAGTTACTCCTCAGTTCAGTGTCATGCAGATTTACTCTGATGATCGTGCAGGTGTTAATACTGCAATCACCGACTATCTGAATGAGAAGCTGACCGCAGAATATGGCATCAATGTTTCTTCCGCACTGATTGTTGACGCACAGCCTGATGATACCCTGATGCAGAAGATTCGTGCCAAGGAGCAGGCGAAGCAGGATGCAGAGATTGCAGAACTGAATAAGCAGACCGCTCTAGCTCAGGCGGAGACTGACAAGGTTAAGGCGCAGACGGAAGCTGACGTTAAGATGATTGAAGCACAGGCCGAGGCTGATGCAAATAAGGTGCTTTCCGAGTCTATTACTCCTGAGCTGATCCAGATGAAGGAAGCAGAAGCTCGTCTGAAGCATGGTTGGATCACCGTTCAGGGTGCAGATACAGTCGTTACCAAGGGTGAGTAAATAAGAATTACGATAAAGATTGGAGTCTATAAAATGAAACGAATGTTTGGCATGATGCCCAGTAGTGAAGTTGAATTGCGTGAAAGTTACAAAGATAATTTTGGACTGACCGTAATAATTGAAGCTGGCAAGCATGGATGGACTATTATGTGGGCAGATGGTGGTTCTGATTACAAGGATGTCGATGCAGAATCCGCTATTGAAAATTTTAATGAAGCATTTGAGACTGCACAGAATAGGATTGGAAAACTTGTAAAAGTGCGTTGTTGTGGTGAATGTTGCGGTGAGTGCTAAGAGGTCTTATAAAATGAAAATTTTTGAAAGAAGGTGATTGGTATAGAAGCATGGAAAAATTTCTTTAAGGCGCTTGGTTCTTTCCTTGGGATTGTTGTACTTTTTTGCGCTACATATTTTGTATCGTGGATTGCCACGATTGGTATTATCTGGCTGATTTTTAAGCTGTTAAACATCACGTTCACAGTCAAGGTCGCAACAGGTATTTGGTTGGCACTTATTTTACTTGAATGTTTCATTAAGGGCAATCGAAGTAAATAAATCAACTAGTAGGGTGGGTGTGGTGGCATGAAAGGAGTTTTATGGATTATTGGTCTGTTGAAGTAATGTATTACGATGATGGTCATCAGGAATTTAATACATATATGGTTAAGGCACAGGATCAGAATGATGCTATGAACAAAGCACGTCATCGCTTTGAAAAATCTCATCCCGGTGTGAGCTGTATGGTTCAGAATGTAGAAAAGGCAGGTTGTTAAAATGGATAAAGTTTATGAAAACATCAATCTCAAAGACGATGATGAAAAATTTGTTCTAGCGCCTTGGGGTTGCCTTAATTGTGCATTCAAGGATTTCGGTTTAGAACTTCCTAATATTTCCAGGAAGATGGCAGAAGCTTTGATGGATGACTTTTTTGAAATTATGGAAATGGCTGGCATTATAGAGAGTGAAAATGAATCTTGATAAAAGTGCCGTTTTATCGTGAAATTCTATTAAATTTATAACGTAGATACGTTAAATAACAGGAGACAAAATGAAGAAGTGGACAGAAAAGCTGCTTGAAGCTGAAGGATACGAGATCCGAAATGCACAAATCAAGAATGTTAGCCTTAACATGGCCGATCATGGAGTTTTGACTTCTGATTTGACGTTGGATGGTCATGGATGGGGCGTTTGCTATGGAGGATATGTTCTTGGTAAAGGATATGTAGGAGCAAAAACTTTCGAAGGATATGCTTCTGGCATGGAGGCCATTATGCGAATCATGGATACTGTTGGCTGCGATAAGTACGAAAGTATGAAAGGCAAGTATGTCCGTGTAGCAACCAAGGGATGGGGTAGTACGGTAAAAATTATCGGCAATATTCTTGAGGATAAGTGGTTCGATTATGGATCTTTCTTTGATGATATGAAAAACAACACTGCCGATGATAAGGGTACTGAGGTAATATGGAGAAGAAATACGTAAAAATTTTTAAATGCCGTGGATGCAATTGCAATATCATTAAAAATGATGTTGATTTATCTATTGCTGAGAAATGGACTCTTTCAGGAATGTTTGAAGATGGGTGTAAACCAGTTGAAGTGTCTGGCGGGTCTAGGTTTTCTGGACAGAACAAATTCCTGCTTCATCGGTGTGATCCAGAGAAGCTTTGTATTTGTGATTTCATTGGATGGAAAGAAATCGAGGCCAAAAATGTTTAACAATCCTTTTGCAGAAGAAGGTATTATTGCTTGCCAGTGCTGTGGCAGTGGTGAATATCTCTTTAATGAAGATGGCAACCGTAATGGTTACTGTGGTAACTGCGGAGCTAGAATCGACTGGCCAGAAGTAGAGTTAGATGACTGGAATATCCCAGCGATGAATCTCCCAAAACTTTGTAGCACCGTTATGGCAAAATACGGCGAGAGAGAAGTTAAAGTGTGGTACTCAAAATATGGCAATTGGATGCCTGACGGCGTGATGACGTACTTGAAGTCACCTGATTGTTGGCGTTATTTAACGGAGAACGAGCATGAAGAAAGTAATTCTTGAACTTCTGGTTGACGAAGCCAAATACGAAGACTTCAATCCAATCATGGATGATATCCTCGATGAACTTGAACATTGTTATCATAATGTGAAGTTAGTTTCATACAAGGAAGAGACTGTCGATGTACGGTGGTTTCGTGCGAAAGATAAGACTCCTCCCGTGCCAGAGGGCGGAATGTGCTCAGAAGATGTTATTGTAAAATACAAGGATGACACAGAAAGCGTTGCGTGCATCACATTTAATGGAGTGTGGTACGATACTGATTACAATGAAGTTGCAGATGTAATAGTGTATTGGCGATACATGACGGATGACGAGAGGCCAGATTAACAAATAAAACTCCGCTTGTAATAGAAAGGGAAGACAATGATTGATGTTTCAAATTGGCACACTGCTGCCGATAATCCGCCGGACAGAGTTCCGTTACTGTGCTACTGTGACGCAGATGACAGCGTGTTTCTTGGCTTCGCAATTCATCCGTATTTGTCTTTAGATAGGACAGTAAGCATTGTAAACTGGTACAGGCAGACTGGTTTATATGAGTGGCAGCGTGCAGAGCACATCGTAACGAGATGGAAGGAAGTGATTTAAAATGGCAAAATACATTCCTGAAAATGCCCAATGGGTAGACATCACTCCTTTGCTAGATGAGATTGACAGTGGCTTGAAACACATGCGCTTTTATGACGAGCGAGATGATTATTCCGATTTTTTAGCAGAAGAACGCGAAGATCTACTGGGGCTTCCAAAAGCAGAATTTAATACGGTTCGTGCTATTGCACATTGGAATCACTGGCCGTGCGATGACGAAGAAGATTTTGTTTATCATTGCTCTAATTGCAACGAGCAGTTTTACGAAGATTTTTTCTATCCGCGTGAGACTCCTTGTATCGGCTCTGAGAAGTACAAGCCTTTTAAGTATTGTCCTTATTGTGGCGCAAAAATGGAAGAGAAGGTGTATGAATGAACTACGCTAAAATCGTTCCCTGTGATATAGCGAATGGCGAAGGGGTGCGAGTCACACTTTTTGTGCAGGGTTGTACGCATCATTGCCCAGGCTGTCAGAATCCTACCACATGGGACCCGAATGGTGGTCAGCCATTCACAGATGAAACGCTCGATAAAATTGTAGATTTACTTCGACCGGATTATATTCAAGGGCTTACGCTCACTGGTGGAGATCCGCTGTTGCCGGAGAATAGAGAAGTTATTGAGAAAATCGTCCATCGTGTATGGACTGAATTCTTGAGTAAAAAAGACGTCTGGCTCTGGACTGGATACAAGTGGGAAGAATTGTGGAATCAGGATGGGCTCGTAGCTGACATTCTTGCTGACATCAACGTCCTTGTAGATGGTCCTTTTATTGAAGCAGAAAAAGATATTTCGCTTCCATACATGGGAAGCAAAAATCAACGAGTAATTGATATTAAATGGAGTCTTGGGTATAAAGAACCGACCCTTTGGTGTAATCCAGAAAAGAAAGGAAAATAATATGAATTTTAGTGATTTTGGCTCGATGCAGAATATCACGCCTTATCGCCCCAACATTAAAATCAACAAATTGCACGACGATGCTCATCTGCCAACTTATGGTTCTGCAAATGCTGCTTGCGCAGACTTGTACGCTTATATCGGTTTTGATGACGCAACGATGGTAAACAAGAATGGCGACCGTTGTATTATGATTCAACCGCATGAGACCGTTAAGGTACATACTGGTTTACGGATGGCTCCGCCTGAAGGTTGGTATGTCGCTATCTATGCTCGCAGCGGTTTGGCAACCAAGCAGGGACTTGCTCCTGCAAACAAAACTGGCATTTGCGATCAAGATTATCGTGGAGAGTATATTGTGGCACTACATAATCATTCCAACATCCCTCAAATGATTACTCATGGCGACCGTATTGCTCAGATGGCAGTTGTTCCGTTCTGGCAGGCTTATTTTGAAGAAGTTTCTGAATTGGACGAGACTGAGCGTGGAGCTGGTGGGTTTGGTTCTACTGGAAAACAGTAATCGAGGTGTTTATGGGAAAGACAATTGATACGTCCGAGCTTCTGTATCGGATGGGCAAGTACGCAGAAATCGATGCTGGAGAAGAAAAACATGATGCGTTTATGCATTTTATGCTTCTTTTGACCCGCACAATTGAGAAAATGCCGAATGCTGCATTGACTCATAAAAATCCGATTGATGATGAGATTATGGGAAATCAGTACAAGCTGACGAACGCAATCTCACTTGTAACTGGCCGCACTCGAAACGACGGCTGGTATCCCATTTGGATTGGCATGACTATGAAGATCGTGCGTCTGAAGAGTGGAGAATCAGCTGGTTTCCGGTACATTAAAGATAATGATGGACATGATTATCCGGGCGCAATGCATACATCTTGTGTTGTTGATTATTACATCTCAAGTGACAAGAAAAATGTTATTGTCCAGACTGAGAACACTATTTATAAATTTGAAAAAGTCGAGGAGGACTAAATTATGGCCAAGTATTTTTATGTTTATAATATCGCCGGTGTCGAGGATTCTATTGTAAAGATGTTCAACACTGATACTGATGCAATGGGCGAGAAAAGTGTCAAGAAGGATCGCATGGATGGTTTTATTGATGGTATCAAGACGAGCGGTTTTGTTTTGAATAAGGAGCTGGCAGATGCTGATGTTGCAGAGGCTGAAGCAAAGCGTGTTCTGGCAGAGAAAATGACTGCTTATCAGGCAGCTCGCGATGACTATCACAACAAGAGTGAGACTCTGAAGAAGGTTAAAGCAAAGTACGGTATCAAGTAAGGAGAATAATATGAAAGATACTAATAATGAAGAACATTGCCATGCTTCCGTAAGTGTAAACGACAAGCTTCGTTCTATTTTAGTGAAGATTAGCACACAAGACGATAATACAGTTGAACTCTGGGAGTATAAATGGAAATGTATTTATAAAGAACCTCATGAAGACAAATCTAGTGACACCTTACTTCAGGAAGTTGTTTCTTGTGTACGAGACATTCCAAAACTATTTTATGATTGGGCAGAGAATTTCTGCTGGAAAGCGAGAAAAAATGGCTATTTGCAGTAAATGTCTACATAAAGAAGTATGCGCTTTTAGGAAGCAAACAAGAGATAGCTGCACTGAATCTTGCGAAGATTTCCTAGGTTGGGTCAAGGTCTGTGATGAACGTCCGATCCTTTTAAAAGACAACGTTGTAATAAGCGATTACGGTCTGTCGTTTATTGGATATTACGATTACAATAAGAGAGATCGAGAACACTTTTGCGATGCAAACACACTTGAAAAAATTTATGAATGTCCATCTTACTGGCTGAAAGGACTTGATTTACATGAGCAAGAACGAATCGCAAACAAAGAATATAAAAAACGATTGGTGGCTTGTAAAGAAGCGGAGAGCGTACTTTAAATTGTTTCTGATGCAGACGAGAGTTGACTTTTTTGACGCAATTTGCAGAGCGTGTGAGAGAATCGAAAGATGGTGTAAGAGATGAAGGTTGTAGAACTTATCAAAAAGCTGAATGAAATCGGATACGACGAGAATACCGAAGTGACTTTTGGGGTTGTTAATAGAGTAAACGGTAACTGGTATGAGGCTCCGTTCGATGAAATCAACTATGGAATCGATTTGACTGGCGAACCATACCATAATGATGAAATCAATATTGACATTGATGTAGATTCTGTAGAAGAATATCAGAAAGAAAAAGCAGATTCGGCTATTGAAAGTTTTGTTGATGAGATTCAGGAAGTTTTAAATAAATATCAGCGTAAGTTTATTTTTTAAGAACTAGACTTTTATGAGGTGGTAAATTATGATTGAACGCGGGAGTTTTTATGTCGTAGATGATTTTATGATTGTGGCACGTGATTATGAGCGTGAAGATGGGTATGGCCGTGCTTGGAATAGAGTATGTTCAAACAAAGAATCTCTTAAAATCTACTGCGACGCATTAGTTGATTGTGGATATAGAGATACAACTGGTGAAAAGAAATATGACTAAGCAAATAGGCTATTATAAATCCGACTGGTATATTATGGGCATCGACGGAAAATATAACAACGCCTGTATCTCGCATACAGAATCGCAGCTTCGATATACAGTTCCGAGGTCGCCAGAATGGACCATCAATGGATTGGGTTTTGCTTACCTTAGAGAACATGGGTTTGAAGATTATCCTGAACTCTATGGTATTGTATTCTATGACATGGAGTGGTGGCGACGAAAATACTATCCGGGGGACTTTTATGTAGAGATACCAATTTGCGATTTATGTGCAGATTCATTTCATTTAAAATGGCGTTGCAAGGAATTTCGTGTACATCAATGGTCTTGCTTGCGTAAAGAAACAAAGTGGGTGAAAGGCAAAAGTAACTACACTATTTGTGAGCTTGCCGATAAGTTGCCACATGAAGAATTTATAGAATATCTTAAAGACAACGGTATCTATATTGTAAACGAAGGTGGTGTTGGACTTGGATGATAATAACAAAAAACTCACTCTTGGAGAAAAGATCTTGTTTTTGACAGTCGGTGTACTCATTACTCTTATTGTTGGATATTTTGTATGGACGATTGGAGAAGAAATCTATCGCCAGTACAACCCGATTGAATGGACTGCTACTATTGAAGAACTGGAATCGGGCATCTACGGATATACATCCACTACGGTATCCAATATTCCAGCAGAAAATTATGAGATGCTTACAGTTCTTTGTAATGGCACATACATGAATATCAAAGGCCATGTACAGATTGTATACGATAGTAATACTCCGTATATCGAATATAAATCGACCAGTATTGTCAATGCAGACTCTGTGATTATCCATGCACAGAAAGGGCAGATTAAGAATAACGGAGTTAGCACAGTGAGGTAATAAAATGACCAAAGAATTAGGGTTTTATAAAGACCAAACAGAATATTATAAAAGATCAATCGAAGATCTACTGCACCATTATACTGATAGCTGTGGCATGTGTACGGCTAATTTAGATTGCAGTGAATGCGTTGTGGATGATTTTATCAATCAGCTACGAAATATTCTGTATAGTAGTAGTGAATATAAAGGAGAAAACATATGAAGCTGCTTTTACAGTCTAATGGAGGATTTTCTGGATTCTATAGTAAATTTATTTTGATTGATACAGACCTACACAAAATGGTAAAAACGGATGGCCTCATGAAAGATGGTCTAACTGGAATAAAATATATTTGGGACTATATCGATAATGAGAAGATTCCAGATATTGATGATTTTGGTAAATCTCTTTGTCAGGATTTCAATTATGATATTTCATTACTTGAATGTTTTTTACCGACCGCCAAAGTTGTCACTAATGACTCCTTCACAATGGACGACATCAATTATGATGTTTATCTATCATCTGAAAACGTTCCGTACAGAAAGTTCAGATTGAATTCTTCATTATATCTTGAAAATGACGCTCTCAGCGCAAAACTTAGGAAACTATTTCAGACATTCTTATAAAACTTGGATTCTTAATATAAAGGAGGTTCACAATGATTATTGATTGTAAATCTATTGCGCAAGATATGAAAAATAAAATCAAGAATATTATCACAGAAATCGACTATGCTCCTATTTTACATATTTATCAAGTAGGGGACAACCATGCATCAAACGCTTATATTCGCGGCAAGCTGCATGACTGTGAAGAGGTTGGAATTGAAGCGGAGCTTATCAAGCTGCCGGAAAATATTACGGAGGATGAATTAAATAACAAGATACTAGAAGATTATAATTGGGAAGATGTGGACAGTATCATCGTTCAGCTACCTCTGCCCAAACATATCAATCCTAAGAATATCATTATTCCAGACGAACTTGACGTTGATGGTTTTAATTCTACCTCACCATTTCATCCTTGCACTCCGCTTGGCGTTATGAAGATTTTTGATTCCATCGGTTACGATCTGGATGGCAAGAATGTGCTTGTGTGTGGTCAATCTGATATCGTAGGTAAACCAATGGTTGATATGCTGATTAAACGGCACTGTAATGTGATCTCTGTGAATAGCAGCGGAAACGCTCTTCGTTATTACGCTCTCCACGACGGTCTTGTAGATATTGTCATTTCTGCGGTTGGGGAACGCGATTTTATTTCGCCGTTAGATTTGTTTAACGTAGATGTCTGCATCGATGTTGGTATCAATTATGACGAGGATGGCAAGCAGCACGGTGACTGCGCTGACGCTGTTTATGACATGAAAGATATCAATGTAACCCCTCGTATCGGTGGGGTTGGTCTTATGACACGCGCTATGCTGCTTTATAATGTATGTGTAGCAAAGTATGGTGAACATAAGATGGAAGAGGTGATTGGATGAATGAAGTCCCAATTTGGGAAAAGACGACATTGACAATCGAAGAAGCTGCGGCTTATTCAAATATTGGACAATGTAAAATCCGCGAACTTCTCCAAGATAGAAATTGCCCATTTATAATGTTTGTTGGTAAAAAGCAACTTGTTAAACGAAAAGCATTTGAAAGATACATAGAACAAACATATTCCATTTGAATATATGGCTCTGATGTGATATAATCAAATTGTCACATCGGAGCTCTTTATTTAACGTAAGGAGCTTATTATGGAAAGAAGAAAAGACAATAAAGGACGTGTTTTGAAAGAGGGTGAGTCGCAACGTAAAGATGGTCTGTACCAGTATCGTTGGACAGATAAGTTTGGAAAGCGCCGCACTATTTATTCTGGCGACTTGAAAGAATTAAGAGCAAGGACTGAAAGTTTAACAGAATCTGAAATACAAGGCATCGACCAAATAGCAAACTCGATGACGGTGAAAGAGCTCGTTAAAAAATATTCCGATCTTCATAAGCCGTCTTTAAAGGAGACAACAACAAAGAACATAGATACTTTCATGAAAATTCTTTCTGGGTGTACTTTTGCCAATAAAACAATCGCATCAATAACACCGACAGAAGCAAAAGTGTTCATGAAAGAACTGTATGATAAGGGGTACTGCTATGGTACAATAAATAACTATAAAGGAATATTACGACCGGCTTTTGAACTTGCTTGCGATGATAAAATTTTGTCAAGGAATCCTTTTAGCTTTCGACTTTCAAAAGTTGTGCCAAAAGAAAACAAGACAAAAACTATTCTGTCGAATGAACAATTTTCAAGTCTTGTTGATTTCTGCAAAAAAGATATCTATCTCAGTCAGCACGTTGATGAACTTATAATCTTATATGAGACCGGACTTCGTGTTAGTGAGTTTTGTGGATTAACCGTAAGTGACATTGATTTAGAGCAGGGAATTGTAAATGTGAACCACCAGCTTGTATATCTTCATGGAGAGTTCTCAATCCAATCTCCAAAAACAAAAAGTGGTGTACGCATCATACCAATGTCGCAAAAAGCCAGAGAAGCATTTTCACACATTATAAGTACAAGACCACAGCTGGATGAAGAGCCGAGCGTAAGTGGATATTGTGGCTTTCTACAAGTCAGTTACAAAAACAGCCCTCGTTCAGCAGTTAGTGTTGAATCAAATGTGCGACAAGCTATAAAGAGATACAATAAGGTTAATCCGCAAGAGCAACTTCCAACTGCAATCACACCTCATACTTTAAGGCATATGTTCTGCACCAGAATGGTAGAATCTGGGATGAACATTAAGGCTGTCCAGTATGTGATGGGACACAGTAAAGTCAATATGACATTAGATGTTTATAGTCATGTAGATGCTGAAAAAGTAGTTGCGGAGTTCCGAAAGATGATTCAGTGATTTTATATACTTTATAAGAATGAATTGTCAACTTCCTATAAATTGGACATTTTTTACTACACCAGTTACTACACCACTTTTTCAAATCTGGTATGACATAATATAACGGAATATAAACTAGACGAGCACGCAATAAAGAGCGGTAGAAAAGCAAGAAGAAGAAAAATAACGAATTATCGTTACGAACACAAAAACAAACAATAACTCAAGCGAAAATATGTGCAAAGCGTAAAAATTACAAAAAAATTACAATACCCTATTGCAAAATGGTTTCAAAAGAGTTACAATATGGTTACAGCAAGGGCAAGGCCCCAAGGCTGTGTGTGAAATCTTTTTCTTCTTGTTTTTGGGATACTGGGCGCGGATCCTCCTCCTCCGGCTGTTCTCCTTCACAGCTATGATCCATGCGCCGCACAGGCAGTGTCCCGCTTCGTGTGCAAAAGGGCTCGTCCGGTGTTCCGGACGAGCTTTTTTGCATTCTGTAAGCTCTGATTTGCCTGCAAAAGTGATACTTCAAAAATCAAAGTATGACCAATGCGGGAAAACGCTTGGCAATTTGTCTGTTTTTCCGCAAAGGACAATTATAAAGTTTGGCGCGGCAGGGGTTTGTATTCTTGCGGGCTTTGTGGTAAAGTATATACAATCAATTTATAGGCAGCAAACATGAAGGATTTTGATGCTGATTTGTATCGGATGCGTTAAGAGAAAAGGAGTTTGATTATGGCTTATTTCTACGAAGAACCCTCCCGCACCTTTGGCGAGTACCTGCTGGTCCCCGGCTATTCCTCTGCGGAGAATGTGCCTACGGCGGTCAGCCTGAAGACCCCGCTGGTCAAGTACCGCAAGGGGCAGGAGGAGTGCCCGCTGCAGATGAATATCCCCATGATCAGCGCCATCATGCAGTCGGTCTCCGGCGATAAGCTGGCCATTGCACTGGCTCGTCAGGGCGGCGTTTCCTTTATCTATGGCTCTCAGAGCATCGAGAACGAGGCCGCCATGGTGCGCCGCGTCAAGAGCTTCAAGGCCGGTTATGTGGTGTCCGATTCCAATCTGGCTCCCACCGCCACCCTGCATGATGTGCTGGAGCTGAAGGCACGCACCGGTCACTCCACCATCGCCATCACTGCCGACGGCACTCCTAATGGCAAGCTGCTGGGCATCGTGGCCTCCCGCGATTACCGCATCAACCACACCCCGGACGATGCCTGCGTTACCACCTTTATGACCCCCGTTGAAAAGCTGGTCACCGCTCCGGCCAACACCTCTCTGCACGACTGCAACAACATCATCTGGGACAACAAGATCAACACCCTGCCGCTGGTGGATGCCGAGGGCAATCTGGTGTATATGGTGTTCCGCAAGGACTACGACTCCCACAAGGCCAACGTCAACGAGCTGCTGGATAAGAACAAGAGCTACGTTGTGGGTGCCGGCATCAACACCCGCGACTACGCTCAGCGCGTGCCCGCACTGGTAGAGGCCGGTGTGGATGTGCTGTGCATCGACTCCTCCGAGGGCTACTCCGAGTGGCAGAGCCGCACCATCGGCTGGATCCGCGAGCACTACGGCGACACCGTCAAGGTGGGTGCCGGCAACGTGGTGGACGCCGAGGGCTTCCGCTTCCTCGCTGAGGCTGGTGCAGACTTTGTGAAGATCGGCATCGGCGGCGGCTCCATCTGCATCACCCGCGAGACCAAGGGCATTGGCCGTGGTCAGGCTACCGCTGTTATCGAGGTTGCCAAGGCACGCGATGAGTACTACAAGGAGACCGGCATCTATGTGCCCATCTGCTCCGACGGCGGCATCGTCCATGACTACCACATCACCCTCGCTCTGGCTATGGGCGCAGACTTTGTCATGCTGGGCCGCTACTTTGCCCGCTTTGACGAGAGCCCCACGAACAAGGTGCGCATCAACGGCCAGTATATGAAGGAGTACTGGGGCGAAGGTTCCAACCGTGCCCGCAACTGGCAGCGCTACGATCTGGGCGGCTCCACCAAGCTGAGCTTTGAGGAGGGCGTGGATAGCTATGTGCCTTACGCCGGTCCTCTGGCGGACGGCGTGCAGACCACCTTGTATAAGGTCAAGAGCACCATGTGCAACTGCGGCGCTCTGTCCATCCCCGAACTGCAGCAGAAGGCCAAGCTGACCGTTGTTTCCTCCACCTCCATCGTGGAGGGCGGCAGCCACGACGTTGTGCTGAAGAACGCCACCCCCAGCATTATGAACGGTTGAGCCTGATTTATTTGTTATAAGCGCAGAGACCGCTGCACAGCGTTTGTGCAGCGGTCTTTTTGCGCGAAAATACTTGCACAGGCAGGGAAATCGTGCTATCATGATAGAAACGCTCTGTCATGACAGGGCGGCAGATCCCCCTGCCGGGCAAGCGGCAGGCGGCGCGCAGTAGGGAAGAACTGACGCCGGGTATAAATAGAGAGGAAAACATTCATGAACGAGATCAAGGTTGAGCCTTATATCCCCGATGAGGACTACGATAACCCCGCGATGGTGGTGGATTTTTACGAATTCACCATGGCAAACTGCCTGTTCCTGCATGGTTTTAAGGATACCACGCTGGTGTTTGATATGTTCTTCCGCAAGAACCCGGATAATCAGGGCTATTCCATCAGCGCAGGCCAGCGCAAGCTGACCCGCTTTTTGCTGGACTATCACTTCAATGAGCAGGACATTCACTGGCTGCGCACCAAGGGCATGAGCGAGGAGTTCTGCGAGTATCTGCGCACCTACAAGTGGCAGGGCGATATGTACGCCCTGCCCGAAGGCACGGTCTGCTACCCCCATGTACAGATGGTGCGCATCGAGTGCGATCTGGTGGGCGCGATCCTCATCGAGACCTACCTGCTGCAGACCATGAACTTCCATAGCCTGATCGCCACCAAGGCCACCCGCGTTACCGGCCTGAACACCCACACCCCTCGCAGCGTCATGGAGTTCGGCACCCGCCGTGCACAGGGCGAGAGCGCTGGCAACGATGGTGCTTACGCCGCAGTGCTGGGCGGCTGCATCGGCACGGCCAACTGTCTGGCAGAGATGAAGTTCGGCGCAGAGGTCAAGGCCGTGGGCACCGTGGCGCACAGCTTTATCGAGTTTTTCCCCACCGAGTTCGATGCGTTCAAGGCCTTTGCTGATACCTACCCGGATTCGGTCAGCCTGCTGCTGGATACCTATAATATTATGGAAAGCGGCCTGCCCAACCTGATCAAGCTGGACGATTATCTCATTGAGAAATACCCCAACGACCCCAACCGCCGCGTCAAGAGCGCCCGCATCGACTCTGGTGACCTTGCCCGCGGCTCCAAGCGGCTGCGCAAGGCACTGGATGCCGCCGGCAAGCCCTACATCAAGCTGGTGGCCTCCAACGGTCTGGACGAGAAAAAGATCGCCAATATGGAGCTGTACGAGCACGCACACTTCGATTCCTACGGCGTGGGCGAAAACCTCATCACCTCTGCCTCCGACCCCGTGTTCGGCGGCGTGTACAAGCTGGTGGCGGTGAAAAAGCCGGACGGCAGCTACACCCCCAAGATGAAGTGCTCGGACTCCGCCAGCAAGGCCATCATCCCGGGCAAAAAGATGCCGTGGCGTCTGTACGACGAAAACGGTCAGGCGCAGTGTGACCTGATTGCCATGGACGGCGAGGTCATCGAGGCCGGTAAGCCGGTCACCATGGTCAATCTGGACTCGGACGCCATCGAGCGCACCATCACCTTTACCCCCACCGCTGTGCGTCCGCTGCTGGTGCCGCATATTCTGGGCGGTAAGCTGGCCATTGAACTGCCCTCTATTGCGGAGAAGAAGGCCTATATTGCAAAGCAGCTCACCGAGGAAACTTGGGAGAGCGAGCTGCGTCTGGAGTGCCCCCACAAGCACTACGTCAATATGACCCCCGCAGTGGCCGAGTGCCGCTCCCGGATGTACGCCGAGCTGCACGGCGGCAAGGTGTAAGCAGCACCGAATAAGCGGTTTTTCTTGACAAAGTACGGAAACTATTGTATCATAAATATCGCTGAATTTCATGTTACTTCAAGTGACGGCAAGTCATTTGGATGACATTTTACCTCACACCTGTTATTCCCGGTTCCCTCCCAAGCCAGAGGGCAGCAGGGCTTTGTAAGCCGGGTTTGCGCCGCTGTGGTGAAATTGGCAGACACGAGGGACTTAAAATCCCTTTCTGGAGACAGAGTACGGGTTCGACCCCCGTCGGCGGCATCGGAAAGCCTGGAATTATTCGTTGATTCGAATAATTTTGGGCTTTTTCTTTTTGTTCCATTTTCTGGAAGTGTTGAGCGGGCGAGAGGGATTTTTCGCGAAAAAAGGAGGAGTCTCTCTCGTGCGTAACCGTGATTTAAGACCCGCTGCCAAGGCAAACCCTACCATCCAACAGGCCTTTGAAAGGTTCCAAAAGTACAACCGGCTCAAGAACCTCTCCCAAGGCTCACTCGACTTCTACGCCGCAAAGGGTAGGAGCTTCTTTCGGTTTCTGGGGGATACAGAGCAGCCTATTCATACCATCACAGAGGAAACGGTGGAGGACTATATCTTCTATATGAAAGACCAGCAGCTCCACGATACGACCATCAATACGAACCTCCGTATGGTGCGTGCGTTCTTGTACTGGTGCATGGAAAAGGGCTATCTGGAAAAGTATCCGATCAGACTGGTGCGTGCCGATGATCCGATCAAAGAACCCTATACCACCAACGAGCTGCAGAAGCTGCTGAAGGAACCGGACTGCAAGACCTGCTCCTTTGCTGAATACCGCAACTGGGTCATTGTCAACTTCCTGCTTGGTACCGGCTGCCGTGCGTCTACGTTGCTCAACCTGCAGATCGGAGATTTGGACCTTTCCGCCGGGACAGTGTTTTTTCGCCACATGAAGGCGCGCAATCAGCAGATCGTGCCGCTCTCCAAGGCACTGGTCAAGATCATGGAGGAGTATCTGGAGCATCGTACCAGCGACCCTACAGCCCCGTTGTTTGTCTCGGAGTATGGCAACCAGATGACCCTGAATTCGCTCGGTAATGCGATTTGGAACTATAATCATAACAGAGGCGTGGAGAAAACCTCTATGCACCTGTTCCGGCACACCTATGCGAAGCTGTATATCCAAGCTGGCGGCGACCCGTTCCGTCTGCAAAAGCTGCTGGGACACGCTGACCTTACCATGACCCGGCGGTATGTGGCGCTGTATGCGGACGACCTGAGAGCCAACTATGACGCCCTGAACCCCCTAGAGCAGCTGACCCGCAAAAATCGCCACGGAGATAAGATCAAGATGGGGAAGGGGGAGGGAAAGTAAAAATGGGTCAATGTCCCTTGAGCAAAACGAAATGATATGGTATAGTGAAATCAAAAAAGGAGACGCGGATCAATATGAGTGATGAAGAGAAGCGCTGGCCATTCGATGGTTTCTACCTGAAGCTGGTTGAGGCACAACGGGAGTATGAGCAAGAGCAGCACATTGACACTGCCTCGTTGACGGAAGAAGAACGACAGCAAAAATTGCAGGAGATTCTGGATTGTGTTAAGGCCTCTCGCAAAAAGAAAAAGGATGCTGACGAACAGCTTGATCCCATTGTGCCGGAGGAAGAACCGGAAACCGCCGGGGCAACTCCACAGCCTGCAAAACAGTATATTACAGATCTTGTTGGTGAGGATTACAAGAACTGGCATGGAATCGTGGTGCTTGATGCGGGCACGAACTCCGGCAAGACCTATTTTATTCTGAAGACATTGCTGCCGTGGGCATATGAACGTCGTAAGCGTATCCTGATCCTGTGCAATCGTGAAGCTCTGCGCAACCAGATCGAGCGCGATGTGAACCGTTTGGGGAGTATAGAGGTATCCTACGAGGACTATGATCCCTCGCTTGGAGGAATTGTCAACAAACCCGCCATAGATAACAAGTATGAGCACACCATCTGTGTTGAAACATACCAATGGCTGGAAACCTTCCTGCAAAGGAATGAAGATGCCGCCAAAACTTATCTGAGATCGTTTGATTATATCGTGTCAGACGAGTATCACTACATGGTAACAGATGCCAGCTTCAACGATCATGTGGATGCAAGCTATGAAGCTATTAAAGAGCTGTGGACAACGAAGACCTGCATCTTTATGAGCGCAACCGCCCGCCCCTTCTTTGATTATTGGGAGCTACGGAATATGATCCCGGAGGGACAGCACTATCGTCTGCCGATGGATTATCGGTTTGTGTCAAGCGTGAAGTTCTTCTACCGTGACGATGACGAGCTGGATATCATCCGCCGGGTACAGCCGGGAGAAAAAATCCTTGTTTTTGTGAATACCATCGCCAAGCTGCGAAAACTGCGGGACACTCTGAAGGCAGAAGGCATAGAGGATGTGGCGTGCCTGTGCTCCAAATACCGTCAGGAAGCGGAGGAATTTGACAAACTGGATGATGTGCTCAAGGGCAATGTTCTGCAGCATCAGGTCACACTGACCACAACGACCCTCTATAATGGTGTGGATATGAAAGACCCTGCGCTGAAATATATTGTCAGTGAACTGTGGAACCCGCTCGTTAATGCGCAGATCCTTGGCCGCAAACGTCCCTTGGATGAGGGGGATACCTGCGCGGTGTATTTGCTGCATTACCCCAAAGAACGTCTGGAAGGAGAACTTAAAAAAATCGAGAAGTATCAGCTGGAACCGGTCAAGGCATATCGAAAATGGTTTGATGATAGGAAGGCATGGAAGGCATACCTGCATCAGCCTGAAACAGTGGAAATACTGAAAAAAAGCCATACAGTCGTTCTGGACCCACGGGAAGGTGAATACTGCTGGCGGAAGCGTGCGACCTTGCAGGCTCGTGTAGAACGTGTTTTCCTGCTGCAAATGCTCGAACAGGGGTATCAGACAGAACTGCTGAAAAAGATCGATGAAAGCCTGCTTGCGAAAGTTGAACCCCTTGAACCACCACCGCTGCTTGCATATCTGGATGCCCACCTGAATGAGGAACGCTACTATCAAGATTGGCAGAAGATCTTCTTTGAGCTGGGGCACATCTACAACAAGGCAGATGGACACGCCGAGAAATCGTTGCCAAGCTATACCTTTGCGCGTCAATGGCTGCAGCGCTATGGATATGATTTACAGAAGAGACGTGTAACAAGTGGAGAACTGCGAAATAAGAATGTTTGGTGGGTCACAAAGCAGTAAAATGCGCACAAAATTCACTGTACTATATAGCAAAGTGAAAAATATGCGCACAGGTGCTGCTCTTTATTCGACTTCTTTATTTGATTTTTTGCGTGGTTGTGTTAGCCGAGTGCTTCTTGAACGGCCGAAGCATGAGGACGGGACAGAAACGCTCGGTTAACATGATCACGCCAACGGAAATCTTGACTAAGCGAACCTGTGAGCTTTTTCAAGATTGGAGTTGATCTAAATGGTATGAGCGCTAGCGAATACCTTCCTCTTTATCAATCCTTCACTAATAGGACGCATACTAGGAACGGGCGACGATTCGATCAGAGTAATATATCTCAAACAATTGAGAAAAACATCTGCTGCAGTGTGATTCTGTCCAGGTTTGATACCATCAAAAAGTACACCTCAAGAAGAAAATATCGTGTTACCGTATAATACAGGGGCGTCTACACTGTGGACAACGTTTGATGACTGAATTTTAAGCTGCCAAAAAAGGGGGTACTCAAATTGATTACCCCTGAGAGTGGGTCAAAATGGTCTGCGTATGGTTTCCAACCTCATTAATCATCAATCTGATTAACGAGCTCAATGGTTCAAGTTAAGCTTTGTTGCGCTGATAGAATCGCCATACACGACCCTGTACCAAACAGTACGCACCTGCAACGGCCTAAATTGGAGTGAGGTCGCTTAGACTGACTCCATTAAGAAAGGTGTGTCCGATTTTGGACAAATGCAGACGGTGCTCAAAAATGTGCGCCGTGGTTCAATTCTGTACTTTCGCCACAAGTGGAGATGTGTTTGACAGACCTTATGACTGGAATCAAAGTCCGCTCATAATTCCGTCGTATTTCACGACGCAAATGGATATGCTCAAAAGTGGTGAAAATAATAATCGAGCCGCAAATCCGCCGGGATATCTGCTGTCTGATATTAAACGCCGCTCTTTAAGTTCACTTCTTGACCGGATACCAAGTAAAAAAGAGCCCCGCTACTCGTGCTGAGCGGCAGAGCTCTGTTGCTGTTATAGTAAATGATGGTTGGTGTTAGCGTTCAATGATCTCAGTGGTAACTTTCGTTTGACCCTTGCCAAAAAGTCCGGCATAGCCAAAATCAGCCAAATCCTTGAGCTCCTGTGCTTTTTCTCGCGTCTCACGGTAATCTTCACGAAGCAGAGTATCTCCGTTTTCATCATGGAATACCGTTTTGACAACGAATTTATTTTCAGCCATAAGCTTACCTCCTGCTGCTGATAGAAGTGGTGACGTCTATTACCGCAGCTTTCTCATATATGCTTGGGACGTCCTTTTCTGGCTCTCGTAGAAGGTAACGCCAGTAACATCATCCACGACCAGATCATCATAAGGGATGCCCTTTTTGTTCAGATGATCAATGAACCAGCGCTTTTTCAGATAGCACCACGGGGTTCTGCTGAGGTCGCCGTAACTCGATGCAGGCCGCTCACATGCGTTGTAGGTTTTGCCGCAGATGCTCCACCATTCTTTACGCACTCGCTCCCGCATTTGCAGGACCTCAGAGGTGCCATGAAGGCCATGCTCCTCACCATACTGATAGTCTGCCTTCTTGATTTTTGCGTTCTGTCCCGCGCTGACTGCACCAGCTGCACCAAGACCCAACATACTTAAAAATAACGAAATAGCGCCTGCCATAATATTATCCTCCTGTATTTTGAAGTGTGTTTGTTTTGCTGTACCTGAAGTCTACCAAACGGTGCGTCCGATAAGATGGACTTACAAGTGTGCTGTTAAAAATATGGAGCGTTGTGGCTGCCGTCGCGCGGACTGATGGTTGACCGCACTATAGCAGGCAAAAAGTATCCGGTAAGGCCTCCGGTGGTGGGGAGCACCTCACTCCGTCAGCCCCAACAGATAATCGGTCGACACCTGATAGAATTGGGCAAGATGGATCAGATGAGGGATCTCGGGGCATTTGTCGTGCTCCCATGCGTAGACTGCCCGGCGGCTCACACCCATGGTTCGGGCAAGCTCGGTCTGAGTATAGCCGTGCGTCAGGCGCAGGTGCTGCAAACGTTCTGATATAATGGTCATAGCTGCTCTCCTTTAAATAATGGGCGTCCTCTCACAGCCCGGCGGATCTCTGTCTTTACGGGTGCATTTTTAAACAACGTCAAGGGTAATGGTGCCGCTCTCTTTGGTGATGATCTCATACTCGGTGGTCTGAATATCCCGCAATACCAGCTTTTCGATGCTCAGGATGCTGGCAAGGGGGACAGAAAGCATGGTGTGTCCGGCCATGAAATGCAGCTCTGACTTGTTCCGGTGCGTGTGCAACTGGATGTCTTGGAACGCGATGTCTGCCCCGGAAAAAACGGCGCACCCACTGGCTTTGCACTCAGACGTCTCGGCAAGAAAGGTGTCAATAGCGATTTTATAAGTATCCATGAGGAGCCTCCTGTTTTTATATATAGCACTACTCTCACTCGTGCCCTCGCTCTCTGTCTGGTCTTGATTATTCGGCCTTTACGAACAGCTCCATGCAGTCCGCACAGATGACCCGCACGTCCTTGGTGCTCCGGATGATAGTACCGCACTTGGGACATACCCACCGCCGGGTGCTGCTCTTTGCCTTGGGAGGTTTCGGTGCGCCGCTCTGACTGCTGCCGGGTGATTTGCTGCCTGCTCCGGTGCCTGCCATATCCGACCATGCCAGTCGCTCACCCATCTGGATGTCCTGCCAGCCTTGGAAGATGATAAAGTCCAGCAGCTCCTCGGACGGGCTTGTGATGGTCCAGCCGTACTTTTCGTGGTGGTCGACAGTCAAGCCGTGTGCCTCTGCCTGCTCCTTAAAGCGCCGGTTGTGGTAGACCCCGTTGTTGCTGGTGTCCTTGATGCCGGTCTCCATGCA
>ENA-UALR01000183-UALR01000183.1-human-gut-metagenome-genome-assembly--contig:-NODE-183-length-30698-cov-23.191822_pt1 | contig 30698 bp, 20 predicted proteins | sample MGYA00243702_ERZ654472 | MGnify/ENA primary metagenome ERZ654472 (study PRJEB26926, sample SAMN06164398) | human gut metagenome | biome: ENVO:00009003; feature: ENVO:2100002; material: ENVO:00002003...
CGAGAGTAAATTCCATCACCCTATTGGGCGGTGGAATTTAGAAATTCATTTTTGGAGTTACACTTTTGTTTATGTAAAGCTATAAAAGAATATATCAGATGTGGTATAATACTATACAGACACATTTTAATATCCGGGGGATAAATTTATGCTACACACGGATTTTATGGTGTATGCAGTTCAATAATTACAAGCAGGGAGAAGACATAAAATGTATACATTATTACTGGTTGATGACGAAGAGGATGTAATAGAGGTAATCGAGAGAAAGGTATCCTGGGAGCAGATTGGTTTTCATGTGGTAGGACATGCGGGAAATGGCTTCAAGGCGCTTGAAATGATGGAGGACATGCAGCCGGATGTTGTGATGACTGACATACGTATGCCTTACATGGACGGACTTGAGCTGTGCAGTAACATCAGGCAGAGGTTTCCTGCGACGAAGCTCTTGCTTTTCACAGGCTTCGACGATTTTGAGTATGCAAAGGAGGCTGTACATCTCGAGATAGAGGAGTATATTTTAAAGCCGCTCAATCTGGCTGAAATCACAGAGGTATTCAAAAAGCTTAAGACAAAGCTGGATGATGAGCTGAATGAGAAGAAAAACACAGACATATTGAAGCAGTATTATGCAGCATCGTTGCCTGTTTTGCAGTCAAACTTTTATACGACACTTATCGAGGGACGCATACCGGAAAATGAGCTGGGCAGGTACATGCGTGACTATAAGATTGTGCTTGAGGGACCATATTACTGCTGTATTATTATACATACCTCCGCAAGTCAGATGCCGCAGGGCATGGATATCAGACTGCTTGCAGTGTCAGTAGAGCGACAGGCACAGGCTGATTTAAAGGAGCGCTGGAATGGCAGGATTTTTAACTATCTCGGTGATACGGTCATGATAGCCCAGCTTATGCAGCAGGAGGATATCTCTGAGCTGACAGATGAGTGCGACAGATTCTGCAAATATGTAAATCATGTAATGGGAGCAAAGGTGACGGTCGGAATCGGACAGGTGTGCGAAAATGTACAGGAGCTGGTGAGCTCTTATCAGAGTGCGAGGGAGGCAGTATCCTACAGGGTGCTTTATGGCAGCAACAGAGCAATAAACATGACAGAGGTTGAGCCACAGCGACGTATATCAAAGGATGGCGATGAGGGAAATGAGCTGTCATATTTATTTAAAATGATATGTATCGGCAAGATAGAGGATGTAGAGCAGGCTGTGGAAGCGTATATGCAGCATAGTTTTATGTCGCAGCAGTCACTTGAGAACTACCATGTGGCAGTAATGGAGCTGATCAGTGAGCTATATCACTTCATGAGCAATAATGAGCTAAATGCGCAGGAAATATCGGGAAGTGTAGGCAGGCTTTATAATGAGCTCTCCAATTTTGAGCCGGTGGTGCTCAAGCAGTGGCTTTTGGATTTTTCAAGCAGGCTGCATGATGATATGGCTGATGCCAGATACAACTCCAAGAAGTCACTCATAGACAGTGCAAAGGATTATGTGCACAGGAATTACAGAAGTGTGGAACTTGGACTTGACGATACATGTAAGGAATTAGGAGTATCTAACTCGTATTTTTCAAGTCTGTTCAAGAAGGAAACCGGCAGCTCGTTTGTGGAGTATCTGACTGATTACAGAATGGACAAGGCTGCCAGAATGCTTGTGGAGACAGACGATAAGAGCTATGTCATAGCCCAGAATGTAGGCTATGCGGATCCGAACTATTTCAGTTATGTTTTTAAGAGAAAGTATGGGGTTTCCCCATCCAGGTACAGGACAGAGTATGAGAAAAATAAGGTATAAATCAGGCAATATACAATCCATAATAATGCTCTCATTCTCACTGCTGTCGTTTGCAATAATGCTTGTCACAGTTGTGGTGATGTATATAAAATTTGCCGATGCATCGCAGGACAGTATCATAGAGAGCAATCATAAGGTGATGGACCAGACAATAGACAGTGTGGAAAGCTATCTGGTCAATATGAGGCAGGTTTCGGATGCGGCGTATTATAATGTAATAAAGGAGAATGATATTTTAAAGCAGTCTGACAGCATACACGAAGGCATGAGCCTGCTCTATGAGTCAAACAAGGAATATCTGCGCAGTATTGCCTTGTATAATCAGTATGGAAGCCTTATAGCTGCAGAGCCTGTTGTGTCCCAGAAGGAGGACCCCAATGTGACAAAACAGGACTGGTTCATAGAAGCTATGGAGCGCATGGAAAATATACATTTTTCAACACCTCATGTACAGAATCTGTTTGACGATGGTTCCATGAGATATCATCTGGTCATATCATCAAGCCGTGCCGTGGAGCTGACCTCCGGTTCAGAATCACAGATGGGTGTGATGCTTGTGGACATGGATTATTCGAGTGTATCAAGGATGCTTGAGAGGATAAATACATCGGGAAAAGGACAGTATTATTATCTGTGTGATGCAAATGGCAATATTATTTACCATCCGCATCAGATACAGTTTGATGGAGATGTTCCGGAAAACAGCGATGTTGCGGCAAAGTCGCAAAACAGTATATATGATGATTATCTGAATGGAGTGCATCGTAAGATTATGGTAGATACAATCAGCTACACAGGCTGGAAGCTTGTATGTGTGATGCCATACTCCATCTTTACCAATAAGATGGCGGATGTGAAGCAGTTTGTTTTTGTTATAATGATTATTATGGCTATGATGTTTGTGTGGATAAACAGAGTGATAGCTATACGTATTTCAAAGCCGATAATGAAGCTGGATGATTCTGTGAAAAGGTATGAGAATGGCAATGAAGCAGATATTTATGTAGGTGGTTCCTCAGAGATACGGCATCTGGGATACTCTATACGCAATTCATATAAGCAGAACAATGAGCTCATGAAAAAGATCGTATGGGAGCAGAACGAGAGACGAAAGAGCGAGCTTGATGTGCTTCAAAGCCAGATTAATCCGCACTTTTTGTATAATACTCTTGACTCCATCACATGGATGATTGAAGGAGGCAAAAACGAGGAGGCCTCGTTTATGATTACGCAGCTTGCAAAGCTTTTCCGTATCAGTCTGTCGAAGGGACATACCATAATACCTGTACGCGATGAGCTTTTGCACGCAAAAAGCTACATGAATATTCAGAAGGTGCGCTATAAGAACAAATTTGAGGTGAGCTTTGAGGTAGACGAGGAAATAATGGACTACTGTGCGGTGAAGCTGGTGCTTCAGCCGATTTTGGAAAATGCACTAAATTACGGAATCAGAGAGCTGGACGATTTCGGAGAGATAGTAGTCGGAGGCCAAAAAGTGGGAGAGGATATCATCATAACGGTATCAGACAACGGAATGGGCATTCCGGAGAATGAAATTCCGCTTTTGCTGACAAATACGGACAGAGTTCACAAGAAGGGCTCGGGAGTGGGGCTTGTCAATGTAAATAACAGGATAAAGATACTGTTTGGAGAGCGCTATGGCCTGCATATAGAAAGTGAGCTTGATGAGGGAACAGTTGTGACAATCAAAATCCCGGCAATTGTCTATTCAGAGGAAAACAGACTTCAATTTGAGGAGCATCATATAACATGAAGCAAGTACAATTGCCTTGCTGTATGGGAGGTGTGAGTGTGACAGTGAAAAATAAATGGACAAATATGAGCAAGAATAAGAGAAACTTCATCATAACAGAGCTGCTGCTGGGAGTACTACTTGTGATAGCAATGGGTTTTATCGCATACAATAAGTTCAATGAGAAACCGGAGCGTATTGCAGTTGTGATGGCTGATGTGGATGAAAGCCACAGTGCTGCGTTTAAATATGGCATGAAAATGGCGGCCTCTGAGTATGGTGTGGATGTAGTTATGATAAGTAAGGAAAATCTGAACAATATGTCAGATGAAATTGATGTCATAAAGCAGGAGATAAACAAAAAAGCTGATGCGGTCGTTTTCAAGCCGACAGCAGAAAAAATGACAGAAGAAAAAAGCCTTAATACACTTATCCGGATAAATAAAAAGACACCGATAATGGTTGTCGGAGACCAGGCGGGAAGCGAGAGCTTTAAGTCGTTAAATACAGTGGAGTTTGACCAGTACAGCATGGGTGCGGAACTGGCACAAAAGCTTCTTGCTGACAACAACGGAACACTTTCAGGTAAAAAAATAGGAATCTATTGTGAAAACACTGAATCCGATGCCTGTAAAAAACGCATTGATGGCATAAAGGATACTCTCGCGGAGAGCGGCTGTGTTGTGATGTGGATTGTATCAGGTGTTTCGGATACCGGGGAGAAAATAAATCTGCAGTCACAGAGAAAGGTTGACATAGTTCTTGCAATAGATGATGCAAGTGTGGTTGAGGCGGCAAAGGAAGCCTCTGATAATAATCTGCAGGGTGCACTGGTATATGGGATAGGAAACTCAACAGAAGCCATATATTATCTCGATTCGGGCTGGACAGAGGCTCTTATCACACCTGATGAATTTGCTGCCGGATACAAAAGTGTTGTAGGACTGGTCGATATGCTGCGTGGCAGTAGAAAATATTCAGTAGAGGAAAAGCCGGTATCTTACCAGCTTCTTACCAGAAAAAATCTGTTTGATGAAGAAAACAAGAAGCTTTTGTATGCAATCAGCCAGTAGTGGGGGAACAATAAATGAGAAGCAGAATAAGAAATACCATGATGATACTGTGTTTTGCACTGATATTGTCATTTGTCTCGTGCAGCAGCACAAGAGTTGACGAGAAAAAACAGATATATATAGGCGTGACCTGCTATGACCAGAAGGATACATTTATCGGGGAGCTGATAGAAACTTTCAAAAAGGAGTGCGCAAGTCTTGATACAGACAAATATGATATCAGCATGACAATCATGGATGCTGCAGGATCACAGCGAGCACAGGATGACCAGGTGCAGGAGATGATAGAGGACGGCTGCAATGTGCTGTGTATTAATCTGGCAGACAGAACAGATTTGTCGCATATTATAAATGCTGCAATGGAAAAGGACATCCCGATTATTTTCTTTAACAGGGAGCCGGTTGATGAGGATTTAAATCGCTGGGATAAGCTGTACTATGTCGGGGCCAAGGCAAAGCAGTCAGGTCAGATGCAGGGGGAACTCATTGCCGATTATATAAAGAATAATCCGGGTGTGGATAAAAACGGTGATGGCAGGATACAGTACGTCATCCTGGAGGGAGAGATGGGACATCAGGATGCCATCGTCAGGACAGAGAGTGTGACAGAGAGCATGAAGAATAACGGTCTTCAGATAGAAAAGCTGAGCTGTCAGATAGCAAACTGGAATCGTGCTCAGGCGCAGAACCGTATGACACAGCTTATAGGTCAGTATAAAAACAGCATAGAGCTGGTTATTGCAAACAACGATGCAATGGCACTCGGAGCGATAGACGCATACGAAAAGCTTGGTGTGACGGAGTCGAATGTACCTGCATTTTTTGGAGTGGACGGCACAGACGATGGGCTTGAAGCAGTGCAGCAGTCGAAGCTTGCGGCAACAGTCTACAATGACAAGGAGGGACAGGCAAGGGCTATGGCTCAGCTTGCCTATCTGGCAGCCACCGGGGGCAGCATGAAAAACATAAAGTTTGAGGATAAAAAGTATGTTTATCTGCCGTATGAGAAGGTGACCCATGACAATGTAAATGAATTTGTGAAGGATGAACAGTGAGCTTATTTATGCTCGTTCCTCCACTCCCTCGGAGCCACTCCGTAGATATTTTTAAAGGCGCGTGAGAAATGAAGCTGATTTTCGTATCCAACGGCAGAACCAACATCTGCGATGGATAAGGAGGTAAGCTTTAAAAGCTCTGTGGCCTTTATCATACGATAATTCATGAGAAATTCCTGAGGTGAATGTCCAACGGAATTTTTGAAAATTTTGCCCAGATAGCTTCGGTTTATGCCGCAGACTCTGGCAATATCTTCGATTGAGATATCATTCTGAAAATTCTGCTCGATATAATTCATCGCTTCTTTTATATAAAAATCACTCATTTTCCCACCCGGAACGAGTTTTGATGATTTAGCTGACTGCATCAGATAATCCAGAAAAAGGTACATATGCCCAATCAGGTGATATGGTGATTCTGAGGGGTGTCTTGTGATGTAGAGCATTTCCTCAACAAGCTTTTCGCGGATATCCTTTGAGTGTGTGTGATATACAGGATTATTTTGGGTAAGCTCTGTTGTGGTGAGAGCCTCCTTGACGCGCAGACCGTCAAACTCAATCCATATGTATTCCCAAGGAAGCTTGTCATCTGCGATATAGGTATTTATCTGGCCGGGAAAAATCAGAAAGCCCTGCCCGCTTTTTATGTTGTAGGTTTGTGTAATGCCCTTTGCATTATCTGCCATCAGAGTGCCGGTGCCGGACAGTACATAGTGGAATAGATAGTGGTTTCTTGTGGCAGGACCAAAAGAATGTCCCGGTTCGCACTGCTCGTGGCCGAACTGGTACATACACAAATCTATGAAATTTACATTTGGAAAAATATTGAAGGAAAGCTTGTCCATGTGAGTCACTCCTTATTGATTAATACTATAAATATACCCTTATGCGACATTATATGCAATTATAGCATATTTTATAGCATATTGATATAAAAAAGCAAAAATAAGGGTATTTATTGTATGCATAATGGTATGTTATAATCGGTTTATCAGGAAAAAGAGCAAATAAAACAGAAAAGGAGTGAAAAAATATGGCAAAAAGAAAGATTTGTCAGGCTATGGCGGTTGTGCTGGCACTCGGAATGTGCACGACAGGACTGACCGGATGTGGAAATGAAAAGCGGGCGGACGGAAAAACTGAGATTGAGGTGGTTTCTTATAAGCCGGAGGCTGTTAAGGCTTTCGAGAAGATTGAGAAGCAATTTAATGAGACTCACGATGATATTCATCTGACTATCTCATCTCCGAATGAGGCTATGACTATTTTAAAGACACGCTTCATCCGTGAGGATTATCCGGATATCATTGCAATAGGTGGAGATATCAATTATTCAAATTTCCTGGATGCAGATTTGTTTGAGGATATCTCAGATCTGGATGTAGTGGACAGTGTAAAAGAGGCATATCTGGATATGGACAAGGAGCTTGAGTTCATTCCAAAGGATGGCACCTATGCACTTCCTTACGCCGCAAATGCAGCAGGAGTGCTTTACAACAAGGATATGTTTGCGGAGAATGGCTGGAAGGTGCCTACAACCTGGAGTGAGTTTACAGCACTGTGCGATGAGATAAAGGAAAGCGGAACACTTCCTTTGTATTTGGGCTTTAAGGATACATGGACCTGTCTGGCACCGTGGAATGCTCTTGCAGTAGGTCTTTGTGATTCAGACACCTGTAATCAGGTAAATATGGGAAATACGACATTTGAGGAGGCATATTCTCCGATTGCCGACAAGATACGCACATTACTTGATTATGCAGAGGACAATCCATATGCTTACAGCTACAATGACGCATGTACAGCCTTTGCCAGAGGTGAATCTGCCATGTACACGATAGGAAGCTATGCTATTCCTCAGATTAAGTCAGTTAATCCTGATATGAATATCGGTTCATTTACTTTCCCGGCAAATGATAATGAGGCTGACAATGTGTTAAATTCAGGAATAGATTTACAGTTTTCAGTTATGAAGGCCTGCAAAAATAAGGAAGCAGCATACGAGGTGCTTGAATATCTGTACAGCGATGAGACAATTCAGACATATCTGGATGACCAGGGCGGAATTGCCTGCAAGGATGGAGATTTCGCAATACCGGATACACTGAAGGATATGCAGGAGTATATAAAGGACAACCGTATGTCGGATTATCAGGATCATCATTATCCAAGTGAGATGAGCGTGGATGCCATGATTCAGACATATCTGCTTGACACAGGCGACAATGCAAAGGAGAAGTTCTTAAAGAAATTTGATTCAGACTGGAAGCGTTACAACAGAGATCTGATTCGTGAAGTACAGGATTACCAGAAGGAACAGGAGGATGCAAAATGAAAAAGAAAATGTCAAATAGAGACAAGACATTCTGGGCAGTTGTGATACCTGTTGTGGTTTTATTTTTCGCATTCAACACACTGCCGATGATAAAGGGTGTGATTTACAGCTTTACAAACTACAAGGGCTATGGCTCATATGATTATGTCGGACTTAGAAACTATACAGACCTGTTTACCGACGCCAGAGTCGGAAAGAGCTATCTGTTTACTTTTAAATATGCGATTGCAGGAACCGTACTTGTAAATGTATTAAGCCTTGTAATGGCAGTTGCGTTAAACAGCAATATCCGCGGCAAGAGTGCATTAAGAGGTGTTTATTTCGTACCGAATATCCTTGGCGGACTGGTTATTGGTTACATTTTCAGCTTTATTTTTACATATATTCTGCCGGTAGTAGGAAATACCTTCAACATCGGTTTCTTACAAAACAGTATTCTGGCGAGTGAAAAATATGCATGGATTGGCGTGCTGATTGTCGGGGTATGGCAGGCGGTTGCCATGAATACAATCATTTATATATCCGGACTGCAGACAGTGCCTGAGGATGTTTACGAAGCCAGCATGCTCGACGGAGCAGGCAAATGGAAACAGTTCTGGAAGGTTACGTTTCCACTCGTTATGCCGTTTGTTACAATCAATCTGGTGCTCAGCACAAAGAACTTCCTCATGGTATTTGACCAGATTATGTCATTGACAAAGGGCGGCCCGGCGCAGAGCACTGAGTCAATCTCATACCTGATTTACAGAAATGGTATGGATGGAGGACAGTTTGGCTTCCAAAGTGCAAACGCAGTAATTTTCTTTGTTGTAATTGTGGCTATTTCACTATTCCAGATGGGTATTATGAATAAGAAGGAGGAGCAGTTATAATGAAAAAACAAAAAACAAACTGGGTACTAACCATCGTTTTAATATTGGGAACCTTAACCGTATTTTTCCCGCTGTATATGGCTGTTATCATTGCCTTCAAGAAACCGAGTGAGATGACAAATGATGTCGCAGGAGCTCTTTCATTCCCTTCAAAGTGGAGCTTTTCAAACTTCACAGAGGCTATGAAGGTGACTGATTTCTGGCATTCTCTCGGAAACAGCTTACTTATCACTATTGTGACCATTGTTCTCGCAATCCTTATCCATTCGATTGCAGGATATGTTATCGGACGAGGCATGGCAAGGAAAAAGAGCTTCCGTTTCATATATCTTTACATTGTAAGCGGTATGTTTGTGCCATTCTCAATTCTCATGATGCCTCTTGTAAAGCAGACTGCGCAGATGGGACTTGGAAACAGGGCAGGAGTTATCATTTTATATCTTGTATTTTACATGCCAATGAATGTATTATTATATAGTGGATACTTGAAAAATATCCCTATGGCACTTGAGGAGGCTGCAGACATCGATGGCGCAAGCACATGGACAACATACTGGAGAGTTGTATTTCCTATGATGAAGCCTATGCATGCGACAGTAGCCATCCTGACAGCGCTCGGTACATGGAATGATGTCATGACACCGCTTGTCATCATGTCAGGAACAGGACAGAATACACTGCCGTTGGCACAGCTGAATTTCCAGACACAGTTTGGAACCAACTACAATCTGGCATTTGCATCATATATTCTGGCTTTGATACCGATACTTATATTCTATATAATCTGCCAGAAGCAGATATTAAACGGTGTTGCAAACGGTGCAATCAAGGGATAATTTTTAAACACTATTTTAACAATGATATGGAGTGATTTTATGGCAATTATATTTAATCCAAACAAGAAAATTTTTACTTTACAGACAGCTCACACCACATATCAGATGCAGGTGGACAGACTGGGCTATCTGCTGCATCTGTACTACGGAGCAAAAAGCACATGTGATATGGACTATGTTCTGACATATGCTGACAGAGGCTTTTCAGGCAATCCTTACGCAGCAGGCATGAACCGTACATATTCGCTTGATACGCTGCCACAGGAGTATCCGACACTTGGCACAGGCGATTTCAGAAATATTGCGCTTGATATCAAAAACGAACAGGGCACTGAGAGTGTTGAGCTTCTTTATAAGAGTTATGAAATCAGAGATGGAAAATACGCTCTAAAGGGACTTCCGGCAGTGTGGGCATCTGATGACGAGGCGCAGACTCTTGAAATAGTTCTTGGCGATGATATCGCAGGCGTTGAGGTGCATCTGCTTTATGGCGTGCTCGAGGCTTGTGATGTCATCACAAGAAGTGTGCTCATTAAAAATACAGGCAGTGGAAATATTACAATTGAAAAGGCTCATGCTGCCTGCCTGGATATGGTTTACGGAGATTATGATGTGATCAGATTCTACGGTAAGCATGCCATGGAGCGCAATCTTGAGCGCACACACTTAGGACACGGCACACTTTCATTCGGAAGCCGCAGAGGAACCTCCAGCCACCAGTACAATCCGGCAGTTATTCTCGCACAGCGCGATACTACAGAAAATGCAGGAGACTGCTATGGTATGCTTTTTGTATATAGTGGCAACTTCTCATGTGAGGCAGAGAAGGATCAGATTAACCAGACACGCCTTTTAATGGGGCTTTCCGATGAACTGTTTTCATATCCGCTTGCGGCAGGAGAGACCTTTACAGTGCCTGAGGTGATTATGTCATACTCGGCAGACGGTTTCTCACAGCTTTCCCATCAGTACCACACCTGCATCAGTGAGCATGTGTGCAGGAGCAGATTTGCACATGAGGTAAGACCGGTGCTCATCAATAGCTGGGAGGCTGCTTACTTTGACTTTACCGGCGATACGATAGTAGACCTTGCAAAGGAGGCCGCATCACTGGGCATAGATATGGTGGTCATGGATGACGGCTGGTTTGGAAAGAGAGATGATGATAATTCATCACTCGGAGACTGGTTTGTGAATGAGAAAAAGCTTGGAGGAACGCTTTCAGAGCTCATCGACAGAGTGCATGCACAGGGAGTGAAATTTGGAATATGGATTGAGCCTGAGATGGTGAATGAGGACAGTAATCTGTACAGAGAGCATCCTGACTGGGCTATCCAGATTCCGGGAAAGCTTCCTGTACGCTCAAGAAACCAGCTTATTTTAGACTTTTCGAGAAAAGAAGTCAGGGACAATATTTTCAATCAGATCTGCGCAGTGTTTGACCAGGGAAAAATCGACTACGTGAAGTGGGATATGAACAGAAGCATGGCTGATGTGTATGCAGGAAATCTTGCATACGACTATGTGCTTGGAGTTTATGATTTTATGGAGCGTCTGGTGACAAGATATCCGGATATACTTCTTGAGGGCTGCAGCGGTGGCGGTGGACGATTTGATGCAGGCATGCTCTACTACAGTCCACAGATATGGTGCAGTGACAATACAGATGCCATAAACCGCACAAGAATACAGTATGGCACATCGTTCTTCTATCCGGTATCATCCATGGGAGCGCACGTATCGGCAGTGCCAAATCATCAGACCGGCAGAGTGACAAGCCTTAAAACAAGAGGCATCACAGCCATGGCAGGAACCTTTGGCTATGAGCTGAATCCGGCCCTTCTTTCAGATGAGGAAAAGGAAGAAATCAGAGAGCAGATCAAGACCTTTAAGAAGTATGAGATGCTTATAAATGAGGGCACCTACTGGCGCCTTACAAGCCCATTTGAGGATGAGGTGGCTGCGTGGATGTCTGTTTCAAGGGCAAAGGACAGGGCACTTGTGAGCGTGGTTTGTCTGTATGCGGAGGCAAATGCGGCTACTTACTATGTGAAGCTTAAGGGCTTGGAGTCTGATGCAGTATATATTGAGGAAAATACCGGCAGGCAGTACACAGGTGCAGCACTGATGAATGCCGGAATACCGCTTCCGTTTGCTACAAAGGAGTATGAGGCATATCAGTTTTCATTTATCAGGCTTGATGAGGCAAAGAAGCTGTATGATGAGATAAAGAAGGTGTGCGGCAATCTAAAATTAAGTGAGGCTGACACTGCAGATAGTTCTTCTGATAAACGTATTGTAATAAGCATCTACGGCGGCTCAGGCTCAGGAAAGACAACGATTGCAGCAGCCCTGCAGCAGTATTTTCTTAACGATAATACAGCCTGCTATGTGCTGACCGGGGACAATTATCCACACCGTATCCCGATGAGAAATGACGAGGAGCGCCTTAATGTGTATAACGAGTCCGGCGAGGATGGCTTACGTGGATATCTTGGAACACCTGAGGAGATTGACTTTGACAGGATTAACAAGGAGCTTTCAGAGTTTAAGGCAGGAAAAGATATAATTGAGATAAAGCATATGGGCCGCGAGGACGGTGATATCTCATATGACGAGACTGATTTCACAGGAATTAAAGTGCTCATCTTAGAGTGGACCCATGGAGGAAGCGAATACCTTAAGGGTGTTGATATACCTGTATTTTTGGAGAGTTCGCCTGAGGAGACTAAGGCGCGCCGCATTAAGAGAGGACGTGACGAAAACGCCGCAAGCCCTTTCATATGCCGCGTTGTAGAATTGGAGCAGGAAAAGCTTGATTTACAGGGTAAAAATGCGCGTATCATAGTTGGAAAGGATGGCAAAGTCTATGAACAATAAACCTATGCTTAATGCATATCCTGACAGTCTGGGCGGTAAGCTTTCCGATATCGCAGCGTTGCTCAAAAAGAAGGAAATGCAGGACACATTTTCATCATTTTATATTCTGCCGAGCCTGTATCATTCGGATTTGGACCGCGGATTTTCGGTCGTGGACTACAATCTGAATGAGGAGCTTGCGACAATAGAGGATTTATCGCAATTGAAGGAGCTGGGGATTGACTTAAAGCTTGACTTTATTTTAAATCATGCTTCAGCACAGTCACCACAGTTCAAGGATCTTGTGGAAAAGGGCGATGAGTCGGAGTACCGGGATTTTTTCATAGACTGGAACAAGTTCTGGGAAGGTCATGGAGTCATGACGGACGAGGGCTACATACAGCCTGATGAGTCATGCTTAAAGCAGATGTTTTTCAGAAAGCCTGGGCTTCCGATTCTCATGGTTGAGTTTCCGGATGGACGAAGGGTGCCATACTGGAACACATTTTACCAGGAGGTGCATGGCAGAGAATATCTGGGGCAGATGGATTTAAATATAAAGTCCGAAAAGGTATGGGATTTTTATCGTGAAACACTTGAAAAAATAGCATCCTATGGTGCGGCTATTGTGCGGCTCGATGCATTTGCCTATGCGCCTAAGGCACCGGGGAAAAAGAATTTCCTGAATGACCCTGAGACCTGGGAATTTCTACAGCAGATCCATGAGCTTGCAGCTCCGCTCGGGCTGACTCTGCTGCCTGAAATACATGCGGCATATGAGGAGAAAATATACAAAACCCTTGCAGATAAGGGCTATGCCACATATGATTTCTTTTTACCGGGACTGGTAATTGATGCGATTGAGAACAGGAGAGCAGATTACATTGCCAAATGGGCGCGTGAGGTTGTGGATGATAAAATCTCCACTGTCAATATGCTTGGCTGCCATGACGGCATACCTCTTCTGGATTTAAAGGGTCTGCTTCCGGAGGATGATATTCGTTCGCTTATAGATTTGATTGTATCTCGTGGCGGCATGGTCAAAAATCTTCACGGACAGAAGAATATATATTATCAGGTGAATGCCACATATTACAGTGCGCTTGGTGAGTCTGACAGCAAAATGCTTCTGGCCCGTGCTATTCAGATGTTCATGCCGGGCAAGCCGCAGGTATGGTATCTGGATCTCTTTGCAGGCAAAAATGACCATGAGGCAGTAAGACGCGCAGGAGAATCAGGACACAAGGAAATAAACAGAACAAACCTTAGCAATTCTGATATCGCAGAAGGCATGAAAAAGGAGGTTGTTCAAAAACAGCTTGAGCTGCTTCGCATGAGAAACACCCATAAGGCGTTTGAGAAGGGAGCTGTCATCACAGTAGCAGGAGAAGGGCCAAAGCTTTCAATCCGCTATGATAACGGTGAAGCATATGCGCTTCTTACGGTGGATTTTGAAGCCGGAGCATATGAGATAGAGCTGAGCTGATTTGTGTATTACTTATATGAAGCAGTTAGAATATATTTATCATAAAAGATGCGATATCAAAAAGGAACCGGATTTTCCGGTTCCTTTTTTGCTGCGTAGAATTATTAACATTCCAGTATTTATCAGCTGTTAAGTATGTGTAAACGATTTCATGAATTAGCTTTGAAAACCTGTACTTCTGGTGTTTATATTGCACTCAAGCAAACGAGCTACAGCCGTTGCTGGAAGAAGCAAAAGAAGTGGATGGCTCATAGAGGATAATAAAGAAAGAGAGGTTCATGATGTTAAATGTCATGGACCTCTCTTTCTTTAGGGGAAAATTATAAATGTTTCAAATAATTTTCTACATTCTGATACTCAACGCCATTTTCCATGACGGAATCTTCACCACGATAGAGCACACATCGCTTGGTAATCTGGCCAAATCTCTGACTTGTTTGATTCAGTTTCTCTTCGTCAACTAAGAAGCGGGCTTGCATTGGAACAATTTTCGAGCTGTGTTTTATTTCGTAGCATTCACATGTATTGAGTTTAGCATCGTAAATTACCATATCGTATTCGCCGACAGCAAATTGCAATTTGAAAACACGTTGATGCCTTTTAGCCGATTTGAATGTTTCTAAAAGTACGATGTCTTCCATCATACGACCACGCACTTCTTCCAAAATACGTTCAGAAACTAACATTTTTTCGTGCTCGCTCAATGTAGAGAATAATTCATCTTTTGTCAAAGAATGAACCAATGCCTGTGCCTGGCAATAACGCATGCCTGGTTGCGTGAATAAAATATTCTCTAGTGGTTCGGCACTTGGAATTACCGTTTCTCGTGGAACGTCAACAATCAGGTCAAGTGCTTTCAAATATTCTTTGATTTCCTCTATGTGAGCATTTGTAATACCAATAGATTGTTCTTCTTTATTGTGAATCTCCAACATATCCATTAATCGTTTGGTTACTGCTTCTGTATCGATTTTATCCAAAATATCTGTACGCTGTTTGGGATTACGATCTCTTCGCAAAACATCAGCAGCTGAACCCAAATCATGAGATTTGAATTTGTCGGTCAGAATACGAATAAGGAAACGATGATTCATATCCTCAATGATTCGATTGATAGCACCTGTTAGTTCACCTGCCTCATAGAGTGATTGGAGATGACGGAAATATCCTCCGTCTTGACAACAACTCAGGGAGTGCTGGATATTTTTACAGATTGCGGTATCGATATAACGCCGTGTGGATTCGTCATCACGGAACGAAGCATCCTCTGAAATAACGTCTTTATCATCAAAATCCAGTTCTCCTGCACGAAGTGTGCCGCCATAGCGAATATACTCGTCAATACTGTCGATACCGAGTAAACGACTATGTTCACGGAATGGAATAAAGGTAGTGTGAATCGTAACAGCTCGATCATAAAGTTCCTGATGAAGCGCAAACCAAAAGCCAAGAGAATCTGTTCCGGATAAAACAATTTTCATACCTTGTGCAGCGTAGATATCAGAGAATAGTGCTGCTGAATCAATAAAGTCGGGCATTAGGGTTACTTCGTCAATAAAAACATATTCATATCCCAGATCAAGGAGTTTGCCCAAATCACGATTCATCGCTGCCATGGTATCGCTCCCTTTTGCTTTGATGTATGCTGATTTTGCGGACTGTGATGGAGTCATTCCTAAAACAGCCTGACGCAGCATTGTTGTCTTTCCTGTTCGTCGCAGACCAAATACCAAGCATACACGATCTGTTTCCTCACTGTTTAAATATGCCTGTAACTGTCTGAAACAATCACGTTTTCCCCAGTTTTTTACACCTTTTGTCAGTGCCAGAAGACGTTCTCCGATAATGACAGAAGTTTCAAAATCTGTAGATTTAGATGGATCAATAGAACTGTGTTGTTTCAGTTCTTTCAATTCTTCTTGAAGCTGTTTGCGCCTTTCAACACCTGCAAAAATTTCTTCGCGTTCGTTCTTTTTAATGTACTTGCTTTTGCTTTTTCCATTCTCTGTCCATTGCAGATAAGGCTGCTCTTTGCCGTAAATTTTCTTCATGTTGATAGAACCTTGTGGTAAGGCTGCTATCTCGTTTTCTAATTCATAAATTCGTTTGTAGATATCCATAATATCACCCCGTTTCTTACAATCTATTATAACCCATTTTGAGTGAAACATCAATGGGTTATAATGGGTTATAACGTCAAAAAATGTGGAAGTGAAACGACTACTTTTTTGTCGTGAACAAAAGATTGTGAAATCAAGATGGATAAAGTATAATAATCATAAGTTATTTTTCTGGGAACTATGCGTATTGTTGTAAAAAACAACGGCATTGTAGTATAGTTAAAATGTATTGATAAGCCGGAAGAGCTGCTGCAGATATAAGAGGTAACAATATGGAATACGAACACATAACCCACTCCTTTAAGCCTGTCTATGACAAAAACAGCCGAATCCTCATCCTCGGCACGCTCCCATCAGTAAAATCCAGGGAAAACAATTTCTATTACGGACACAAGCAGAACCGTTTCTGGAAGCTGCTTGCGTATCTGTTGGATGAACCGGTGCCGGAGACGATAGATGAGAAAAAATATATGCTGTTGAAAAAGCACATAGCCATATGGGATGTGATACAAAGCTGTGACATCAAGGGGTCGAGCGACAGCAGCATCAAAAACGTCAAACCGACAGATATAAGGAAAATCCTTGAAACAGCCGATATAAAACAGGTATATGCAAACGGAAATAAAGCAGGAGCGCTTTATAAGAAATATCAGCTTCCTCTGACAGGTATGGAGGCAGTCACACTGCCGTCCACAAGCCCTGCAAATGCGGCATGGTCATTTGAAAGGCTATGCGAAGCATGGACACGGATACTTGTAAACCTTTAGAGATTTATATATAGAGGTAAAATTTACTTATGAAAACAATAGAATTTGATACACATTTCTACAAAAAGCTGTGGACACTCATGGTTCCGATAATGGTGCAGAATCTGATGCTGGCGCTGGTGGCGGTGGCAGATGCTTTCATGCTCGGAGGACTGGACCAGAACTATATGTCAGCGGTTTCGCTTGCCACACAGATACAGTTCATCCAGAACATGTTTCTTTCAGCCGCTACAGCAGGGCTTGCAATACTCGGGGCACAGTATTGGGGCAAGCAGGACATAAAGGCGCTCGATGACATATTCGCTCTTGCAATCAGAATATGTGGCATAGTATCGGTGCTGTTTTTCGTGGCATGTGCATTTTTTCCACGATATCTGATGCTTATTTTCACAAACGAGCCGGTGCTTATAGATTATGGTGTAAGCTACCTTAAAATAGCTTCTTTTTCATATTTATTAACAGGTTTTTCGCAGTGTTATATAGTCATGATGAAGATATCAGAGCACGCGGGTACTGCGGCGGCAGTCAGCTCAATTACAGTGCTTATAAACATAATGCTCAATGCCATATTTATCTATGGTGCATTTGGTATCGAGAGCATGAATGTGAGGGGAGCGGCACTTGCCACGCTCATATCAAGAGTGCTGGAGCTTATGCTTTCAATCACATTTTCTTACAGACCGGGATATATCAGGCTTAAAATCAGGGAGCTTTTGGTGAGGAACAAGGAGCTGTCAGCAGATTTTATGAAGTGCTCCGGACCGATTCTCGGAGCAAGCCTTGTATGGGGAATAGGCTTTACATCGTACTCTACATTTATGGGACACATGGGAACAGACGCAGCAGCGGCCAACTCCGTCGCAGCGGTTGTGCGTGATATCATTTGCTGTCTCAGTGCAGGTATATCAAGTGCAGCAGGCATTATGATAGGAAATGAGCTTGGTGCAGGGAATTTAAAGCGTGGAAAAGCATATGGCATCAGAATGGCAAAGCTGTCATTTTTGTGTGGAGCTGTTATGACAGTGCTTATGGCGGTTTCAGCACCGGTGATTTTACATTTTGTAAAGCTCACACCGCAGGCTGCAGAGTATCTGAAGCAGTTATTAGGTGTACTTGCCTTCTACATGATTGGACGATCGGTAAATGAAATCATCATAAACGGTGTCTTTGGTTCGGGAGGAGATACGATGTTTGATATGTACTCTCTTGCTGTTACGATGTGGGGCATAGCAATACCGCTTGCAGTTGCAGGCACATATTTTTTGAACTGGCCGGTGGTTGTGGTATATGCGTGTACCTGCGTGGATGAGGTTGGAAAGATACCGTGGACACTCATACATTTTAAAAAATACAAGTGGGTAAAAGATTTGACAAGATAATGGAAAATGTATGAAAACAAGCGTGCACACAGGGAGTAGATCGGATTTAGCGCTAAACTGATTTGAACAAAAAGAGGATATTGAATTGCGGCATCGGCTGTCAAGGGATAACGTAATTTATATGAGAGGGGGTATTTCATGCAGGAAATATACAGAGTAAAGACAAGTCCGGTGGCATTATCGGACAATATGATAATAGGTGAAAAATACAGGATTACAGTTCTGACAGAAGCCCTTGTCCGTCTGGAATACAGTGAAGATGGCGTATTCGAGGATAGGGCAACACAGACAGTATTGTTCAGGGATTTTCCAAAGACCGGCTATCATGTGGTGCGTAACGCTGATGGAATTGAGGTTCATACATCAATGCTGCACCTGATATATAATGAGAAGGAGTTCTCATCACACGGACTGAGTATACAGATTAAGGGAAACCTGAGCGCATATCACAGCATCTGGCATTATGGCGAGAAGGTGCATGATTTGCAGGGTACAGCGCGTACACTTGATGACGTAAACGGAGAGGTTGAGCTTGGACACGGTGTTGTTTCACGCTTTGGATATTCAATTCTTGATGACAGTAAATCACAGATTTTACTTGACGATGGATGGATTGAGCCAAGAAAAAAAGGTGTGTCTGATTTGTATTTCTTTGGATATGGACATGATTATAAACAGGCGCTCAATGATTTTTACAGGCTTTGCGGCAAGACTCCGATGCTTCCGCGATATGCACTGGGAAACTGGTGGAGCAGATATTATAAATACTCAGAAGAAAGCTATATGGAGCTGATGGACAAATTCGATGAAAAGAATATCCCATTCACGGTAGCAGTAATAGATATGGACTGGCATCAGGTTGATGTGGACCCTAAATACGGAAGCGGCTGGACAGGATATACTTGGAACAAAAAGCTTTTCCCGGATCCGAAGCGCTTTCTTGGAAAGCTCCATGACAGAGGAATGCATACTACCCTGAACGTACACCCTGCGGATGGTGTGCAGGGCTGTGAAGAAATGTATGTTGATATGGCAAAGGAAATGGGCGTGGACTATGAAAATGAGGACCCGGTTGTATGTGATCCGGCAAGCCCAAAGTTTATGGATGCATATTTTAAGTATCTTCACCATCCGAGAGAGGCTGAAGGTGTGGATTTCTGGTGGATTGACTGGCAGCAGGGCAGTAACTGCAAGGTTGAAGGATTGGATCCGCTATGGATTTTTAATCATTTTCATTATCTCGATAATAAAAGAGACGGCAGGCGTCCAATGACATTTTCGCGCTATGCAGGTCCGGGAAGCCATAGATATCCGATTGGATTTTCGGGAGATACACATATTACATGGGAGTCGCTTGATTTTCAACCGTATTTTACAACGACAGCGACAAACATCGGATATGGATGGTGGAGCCATGATATTGGCGGACATATGCTTGGCTACAAGGATGATGAGCTGACAGCCAGATGGACACAATATGGTATATTCTCTCCGATAATGCGTCTGCACAGCTCATGCAGCGAATTTAACGGCAAGGAGCCGTGGCGATTTAAAAAAGAGACTGAGGAAGCGATGGAGGCAGCGCTCAGACAGAGGCATTGTATGATTCCGTATCTGTATACTATGAACTATCGCAGCTATGCCGAGAATATGCCGCTGATTGAGCCTATGTATTATGAGTATCCTGAAAATGCAGAGGCTTATGAGGTAAAGAATCAGTATTTCTTTGGCAGCCAGCTTATGGTAGCACCTGTTACAACTCCACGTATTAAGGGACTTAATGTGGCAAAAACCAAAGTATGGTTCCCAGAGGGCATCTGGTATGATATCTATACAGGCATGCGCTATGATGGTGGAAGAATGCTGGAGGTTTACAGGGATTTGAGCAGCATACCTGTGTTTGCGAAGGCTGGAGGCATACTTGCGTGTGCAGATGCTGATGAGCTTGATGCAAGATCTGTTATCAAAAATCCTGATGTATTATGTGTCAGGGTATTCCCGGAGGCTGATGGTGAGTTTGAGCTATACGAGGATGACAATGAATCCTGCGGATATGTGGATGGCAGATGTGTGACCACAGCTATGAAATATTCTGCGGATAAAGATATGTTTGTCATTTCTCCGGCAGATGGAGATACATCATTAATACCTGACAACAGAACCTATAAGCTTGTCTTTGAAAGAAGAACCGAGGCAGCAGCCGGTAAGGTAAAGGTATCTGTGGACGGTAAAGAGGTCTGGGCAAAGAATGAATATGATAAAGAAAACAGAAAGCTCATCGTTACTGTAACTGCATCGACAGCAAGCAAAATAAGCGTTGCAATATCGAAAGACACAGTAGCGCTTGATAATCAAATCGAAAAAAGATGCTTTGATTTCCTGAATCAGGCAGAGATAGGCTTTGTGCTAAAGGATGAAATCTACGGTCTTATTACATCGGGAAAGAAAACAACAGTGATTTTATCAGAGCTCAAGGCAAAGGAGCTTGATACAGAGCTGTATGGTGTATTGACAGAGATACTTACAGCCTGATGCTATTGATTTTAAATTTGTATTTTGTAGAAAGTTGCTGGCTACACTGTTAGATGTGAACAGTAACAGTCACCGGTCATACTAGGTGTGACCGGTGACTTTCTTTATTGTAAAAATAAAAAATGGATGATGCTATTATAGTAAACAGAAGTATTTTTATAAGAAACATCAGGAGAAACACTATGAACAATTGGGACAGAATGAGAGCGGGAAAGCTCTACAATGCAGACAGCACAGACATAGCAGGCTACCATGAAAGAGGAATGGGGCTGTGTGACAAATTCAACCGCACACCGATTTGGATGAAGAAGCGTAAGCAGCGTATTTTGGAGAAAATGATACCATCTGCAAAGGATGGTGGTGCATTCATTTTTGCACCATTTTACTGTGAGTATGGTGTGAATATCCACTTTGGCAAGGGCTGCTTTGTAAACTACAAATGTACATTTCTGGATTGCGCACCGATTGAGCTAGGTGACGGAGTCTGGATTGGAGCAAATGTCACTATTGCGACACCTTGCCATCCGTTTTTGTCAGAGGAACGCCTGCCGCAGGAATATCCGGACGGCTTCCATGACCTTGAATATGCAAAGCCTATAAGGATTGGTGACGGAAGCTGGATATGCTCGAGTGCTACAATCTGTGGCGGTGTCACAATCGGAAAGAACTGCATAGTGGCAGCAGGTGCAGTTGTAAACCGCGATATACCCGATAACTGTATCGCAGCAGGTGTGCCGGCAAGGGTGTTGCGCAAGCTTGACGAGCAGGATCGCATGAATGTGTGGGACACTTACATGAAAAATGAGGTGCCGTTGTCGCAGAGGGAAAGAGAGAGGTAGTTATTGACCAACATACCAACAAATGGTACTATAGTAACAACAAAGAAACAACTCGAAACTATATAATGATATAAGGGAGGATTACGCAATGAAAAATTCATATAAGAACTGTAAAATACAGGACAACACAGCAGAGCTGATCTACGAGAACGGCAGTCTGTTTGTTACCATATTTGAAAACAACATAGTGCATGTTGCACAAAAACACGGCATCGAAAGTGTTGCAATAGAAGAGGACTTTATTCCGAAGGCTGCCACACCGGACGTGACCTGCAAGGATACGTCTGATGCCAAGGGGACCGCAGCAGAAGCCGGTGTAAGCGATGCAGCAGTTAAAGCAGTCATAAGTGCAAGGGATATTACTGTAAATGTAAAGGATAACGAGAAGCTTGATATTTATTACAAAGGGAAGCTTGTACTTTCAGATTATGAAACAGCACGCAAAAAGAGTGAGAAGAATCCGTACGAGGATCTTGCCATCGCAGAGCTTGAGGGACATACTGTCGGAAAAGATGAAGAAAAACTGACGCTGTTACCATCATCAAAAAGCTTGGAAAGGATGATGCTATTTACGGTCTGGGAGATAAGCCGGGATGCCTCAACAAGCGTGGATATTCATATGTAAACTGGAACACGGATGATCCTGCGCCACATGTGGACAGCTTCAAATCGCTGTACAAATCCATACCGTTTTTTATCGTGTTGGGCGATGAATATTGCTATGGAATTTTTGCGGATAATACCTACAAGACAACCTTTGATTTCGGTTATGAAAACACAGATTACTATTTCGTCGAGCATGAGAAGGGCGAGCTGGACTACTATTTTATGCCGGGAAATGATATGGCAGAGGTGGTAGGACTTTATACATCACTGACAGGCACCACACCGCTTTATCAGAGATGGATATACGGCAGCCATCAGAGCCGCTGGGGCTATTACACACAGGATGAGGTGCTTGATATAGCTGACAAATTCCGCGAGCTTGATATCCCATGCGATGTGATACATATGGATATCGATTACATGAACGGCTACAGGGTATTCACCTTTGATGACAAGAAATTCCCGGATGTAAAGGGCCTTTCAGAGAAGCTTGCTGACAGGGGTGTAAAGCTCATATCCATCATTGACCCGGGTGTGAAGAAGGATGAGGACTACTTCATGTACAAAGAGGGTATGGAGATGGATGCATTTGCACATGATACAGATGGCAGTGTATATGAAAATGCTGTCTGGCCGGGAACATCGGTATTTCCGGACTTCACAAAGCAAAGAGTCAGAAGCTGGTGGGGAGACAAGACAAAGATACTTCTCGAGCACGGTATCAGTGGCATATGGAATGATATGAATGAGCCTGCAAGCTTCAACGGACCACTGCCGGATGATGTGCAGTTTGAGTATGGAGCACATGAAAAGGTTCACAATATTTACGGACATTTTATGGCAAAAGCCACATATGAGGGACTTGCGAAAAATGATGGTGGAAAACGTCCGTTTGTACTTACCAGGGCTGCATATGCCGGAAGCCAGAAGTACTGCGGTGGCTGGACCGGAGATAATCACAGCATCTGGGCGCATATAGCACTTTCGCTCGAGCAGGTGTGCAATCTGTCAGTCAGCGGACTTGCCATGTGCGGCAGCGATATAGGCGGTTTCGGAAGTGATACTACACCGGAGCTTCTTGTCAGATTTTATGAGGCAGCAGTATTTGTGCCGTTTTTCAGAAATCATTCAGCGATGGGAACACGCAGACAGGAGCCTTGGCAGTTTGACGAGACTACGATAGATGCAGTCAGAAAGACAGTAAAGCTCAGATACAGATTTATCCCATATATCTATGATCTGGCACATGAGTGTGAAAAGACAGGAGCACCTATCGTGCGCCCGCTCGTATACGAGTATCCTGCAGATAAGCATGTGAGAAATATTTCCGATGAATATATGCTCGGAAGCTTTGTACTGGTTGCACCTGTGATCGCACCGGGCAAGGAGGTAAGAGAGGTTTATCTGCCTGACGGCGACTGGTATGATTACTACACAGGCGAAAAATACAGTGGCGGCAGATATATTTTAGCAGATGCACCACTTGATAAAGTACCTGTCTTCATAAAGGCAGGAGCCATTATTCCTGTTGCAGACGGAGAAATCCGCTCTACAGAGGACATTACAGAGGATAAGATCAGCATACTGACATATCCGGGCAAGGGCAGCTTCGTGCATTATCAGGATGACAATGAGACGTTTGCATACAGAAACGGTGCGTACAATGCTGTTGAGTATACACAGGATGGGGATAAGCTCGAGAAGAAAGTGTTGCATAAGGGATTGTAAAAATACATAACCTTAAATTTAAAATTCAATATCAACCTCAACAGGGCAGTGGTCTGAACCGAGCACATCGGTATGGATTGCTGCCTTTTGCAGCTTATCATTGATGCGCTTTGATGTGATAAAGTAGTCGATACGCCAGCCTGCGTTCTTCTCGCGAGCCTTAAAACGGTATGACCACCAGGAATATATACCCTCGGCATCTGGATAAAAATATCTGAAGGTATCGGTAAAGCCGGAACCTAAAAGCTCCGTCATTTTAGCACGTTCCTCATCTGAAAAACCTGCATTCTTGCGGTTTGTTTTTGGATTTTTCAGGTCGATTTCATTGTGTGCGACGTTCAGATCACCACACAGTACGACAGGCTTTTTGGCATCGAGTGTTTTAAGATATTCTCTGAAATCATCCTCCCACTGCATACGGTACGGCAGCCTTTTCAGCTCATTCTGTGAGTTTGGTGTATAGCAGGTTACGAGATAGAAATTGTCATATTCGAGTGTGATGACACGTCCTTCCTTATCATGCTCCTCAATGCCTATGCCGTAAGACACAGATAATGGCTCATTTTTTGCGAAAATGGCTGTGCCGGAATAGCCTTTTTTCTCGGCATAATTCCAGTACTGGTGATAGCCCGGCAGGTCAAGGTCAATCTGTCCCGCCTGTAGCTTGGACTCCTGTATACAAAAGAAATCCGCATCTATACTGTTAAAAAAATCAAGGAAACCTTTCTGGACGCATGCGCGCAGTCCATTTACATTCCACGATATAAATTTCATGTCTTAATCCTCCATATAAGTGTGTGTATTAAAATCATATTTAAAAAGTTATTCTTCTTACAAAAACGAAATCATATAAGCAGGCAGACAGAGTATGTCTTTGTCTTTTGAGAAATCCTTTGTATATACGAGATATTTTTGAAGAATACGGTTTGAAAATTTTATTGAAAATTCATCCAGGGACTTATGGGTTTTATAGCCACTGGATTTTACTTCAATAGGGCAAACCTTATTTTTTTTGGCAATAAGAAAATCTATTTCGTAATTATGGCGCGAACTTTCATTAAAAAAAGTATAGTAAAATAATTCGTTGCCATTACACGTTAAAAGCTGTGCAACTACATTTTCGTAAAGATAGCCTAGATTAGTTCCTAGCTTGTCATTTAACAATTTTTCATAAATTATGTTTTCTGTGAAATCTTTGTCTTTAAACATCAATGTAGTAAACAGCCCGGTATCGCATAAAAATAGTTTAAACCGGGTTAAGTCTTTGTTGGTTGACATACCGGCACTTGGGTCATTTGCATGGTATGATACCAAAACAGTTTTTGAGTCTTTTAACTCTGCAATCAGTTCCAGTGTATTATCGGCGCGATTGTTTGTCAGTACGCTTGATACCTGATATCGCGAAGCATTTTTGTTTAGCTGCGCAGGAATTGCATCAAAAAGCATAGATATTTTTCCAGTGGCATCTATTTTTTTGAAATCATCTTCATAAAGATTCAGAATATCACGCTTTACGTCATCAACCTTACGGAAGTTATTGGTTTTGATATATTCATCAACTGCCTGCGGCATTCCCCCGACAAGCATATAAAGACGGAAATCACGCATCAATTTACGATTAATCTCTTCTCCGAAGGGTTTTTGAGAATCGAATAGCTTATGGATTAGGGGGATAGTTGTTTCATCATTCAAAGCCCATAAAAATTCTTCATAATCCATAGGATACATGTTTAGCTTTCTCTCTTCGCTTGGAATAAGTATATCCTGTACGTTTTTTTTGATAGAAATCAGAGAACCGGTTTCTATATAATCATATCGGTGATCTTTTACAAGTGATTTGATAGCCTGTCTTGCGCGGGGGCATAATTGTACTTCGTCAAAAATAATCAAAGACTCTCTCTCATAGAGATCGACTTTGTATTGGAGCTGCAACTGCAAAAACAGATAATTCAGATCTGAAATATCCTCAAACAGTTCACGTATATTTTTTGAGACGATTGAGAAATCAATGATTATATAACTTTTGTATTCATTTCGTCCAAATGACTCTACGATGGTTGACTTGCCTATACGACGGGCTCCTTCGATTAAGAGTGCTGTTTTACCATCGGAATCCTTTTTCCATTGCAATAATTTATCATATATTTTTCGCTTAAACATGACATTCTCCTAATAAAATTACAAAATCGCATTTTTTATTTTGATGTTTTACTACAAAATCGCATTTTTTATTTCAACGATTTACCACAAAATCGCATTTTCTTTTTTGCTATTTTACCACAAAATCGCATTTTTTAAAAGAGGTTTGAATCTGCAGATTACACTTTTTATATAAAATCGTTACTGTTCACACCGAACAGTGTGACCAGCAACATAAAATACGTATAATAGAGGAAGAAAATACGTAAGAAAATACGCAAGATAAAGTCGGTTCATAAGCTGCACCAAGCTGGTGCAGAAATCAGAAATATGTGAAAATATGACATAAATATAATAAATCCGCTACACTATATCATATGATTACGCACATGATATAATGCAGCGGATTTTATTGTTGATTATTTTAAAGCTCAAGTAAAATTTCTTACAGCACATCGCTTCCATCAGGAATCTTTGAGATGATAGTTCTGTTGATCCTGATTAAGAATAATGTCGAAACAGTAAAGGATATCACCTCTGCTATCGGGAAAGCCCACCATACAGCGTGAAGTCCACCAAGCTTTGAAAGGATGTATGCTGCCGGAATTAAAACCACAAGCTGACGCATGATTGATACGATCATGGAAAAGACAGCCTTTCCCAAAGCCTGGAATACTGTGCCGACGATAATACAAAACCATGCGATGAGGAAATGCACGCCGATTATTCTGAGCGCCGGAACACCGATTTGGAGCATATCGTCAGAGGCGCTGAACATTCCAAGAAGCACCTGTGGTATGAACTCAAAGCAGGCAAAGCCAACGAAGAGCAGACAGAATGCTGTTATCAGGCTGACCTTTATTGTTTTAACCATACGCTTTCTGTTCTGAGCACCGTAGTTGAATGCGATGATAGGTGTGATTCCGTTGTTCAGTCCGAATACAGGCATAAAGAAGAAGCTCTGCAGCTTGAAATAAACACCGAAAACAGCAGCGGCAGTCGATGAAAAGCCGATAAGTATTCTGTTCATGGCATATGTCATTATAGAGCCTATAGACTGCATGATGATTGACGGAATACCGATAGCATAAATGGTTCCCATGATTTTGAAATCCGGGCTGTAGCCCTTGAAGCTCAGGCTGATTTCATGATTGAATTTGTGGTTGCAGGCAAAGGCAACAACGGCGGCTACGCACTGTCCCACAACGGTTGCCACGGCTGCACCGGTAGCACCGAGCTTAGGGAAGCCAAGCAGTCCAAAGATCATGATAGGATCCAGAATGATATTTGTGATGGCACCGCAAAGCTGTGATGTCATGCTGAAAATAGTTCTTCCTGTCGATGTAAGCACCCTCTCAAAAAAGATTTCCGCAAAAATACCAAATGAAAAAATCATAACAGTACTCAGGTAGCTCACACCCATATCCATGATTTCGATATCAGCATTTCCAATCTGACTCATGTAAAAAGGCTTTACGATTGTAAGTCCGAGAATCAGAAATATTACGTAGCTGAATGCATATAGCACGGCACCGTTGATGCCGATTTTGTTGGCCTCGTCGTATTTATGGGCGCCGAGGGACTTTGACAGCAGCGCGTTTACACCTACACCTGTACCGGTTGCGACAGCGATGATGAGTGTCTGCAAAGGGAAGGCAAGTGAAACTGCTGTGAGTGCGTTTTCGGACAGCTTTGCAACGAAAATACTGTCCACGATGTTGTATAGAGCCTGTACGAGCATGGAAATCATCATAGGCAAAGACATGTTAAATACAAGTCTGCCGATAGGCATGGTTCCCATCTTGTTCTCTGTTACAGGGGCTGAATTTGTTTCCTGACTCATAATTCCTCCTATTGTAAATGATTGTTAATTTAAAACTCCTACATTATATATGTACGAAGCTTTAGTTATTAAAATTAAAATCACCGGTAGATTAGCCGGTGTTTAAAATGTGCAACAAAGCGCCAATTACATATAATACCATGACTGCAGGATACTTTCAAGGTATTATATAACTGTTAAATCATATCATAATAGTTAATGAAAAAATGCCTCAAAAAGTATAGCATTGCAGGGTATAAATTACGATAACCGCTTGACAAAATGACAGAGAGATATATAATTAGTTCAAAAATGAATAATTCAAAAATGTATAACGAAGCAGCAAAATAGGAAAAGAAAAGAAGGAATATCACATATGAAATTTAACTTTGAGTTTGCAGAGAAAATTTCGCGAACCTACAGCGATGAGTGCAGACCACTGTGCCATGAGCTGAAGCTTCCGCAGACAGCCTTTGATATACTCATGTTTCTGGCGAACAATCCGGAATATAAGACGGCAAGGGATATAGTTGAAATAAGAAAAATCAAGGCAAATCTTGTGTCTGTAAATGTTGATAAGCTTGTGAATGAAGGCTATCTGGAGAGAAAACCTGTGGAAAATGATAGGAGGAAGACGGAGCTTGTCTGTACAAAAAAGGCCGGGACTGTCATTGAAAGAGGAAGGCGTATACAGCAGCAGTTTATAGCAAATCTGTTTGCAGGGATAGATGAGGAGCAGAAAAAGCAGCTGACGATTGTTATGGAACAGCTTGAGAATAATATGGATGAAATAATCAGGAGGAAATCACACAAATGAGCACATTAATAACTATAATAGTAACATTTTTTGCCGGTATGGGCGCAGGCCTTGGAACTGGCTTTGCGGGACTAAGCGCAGCAGCAGTAATAAGCCCTATGCTCATTACATTTTTGGGAATGGATCCTTATATGGCAGTGGGAATAGCCCTGTCGTCTGATGTACTTGCCAGCGCAGTGTCAGCCTATACATATGGAAAGAACAAGAACCTTGATGTAAAAAACGGGCTCATAATGATGGTCACGGTTTTATGCTTCACGGTTGTCGGAAGCTATGTATCAAGCCTCGTGCCGTCAGCAACAATGGGCAACTTTTCGGTATTTATGACATTTTTACTCGGAATCAAGTTTATAGTCCGTCCTGTCATGACAACAAAGGAGGCCATGCAGGGAGTTTCAGCTAAAAAGAGAGCTGTCCAGTCAATCATCTGCGGCGTGCTTATCGGATTTATCTGTGGCTTCATAGGTGCGGGAGGCGGTATGATGATGCTCCTCATCCTCACATCAGTGCTTGGCTATGAGCTTAAGACTGCAGTCGGAACGAGCGTATTTATCATGGCATTTACAGCCTTTACAGGAGCTGCCTCGCACTTTGCCATCGGTGGAAAACCGGACTGGTTTGTGCTGCTTTTATGTATTGCATTTACACTCCTTTGGGCGAGAATTGCAGCGGTCTTTGCAAACAAGGCATCCGCAAAAACCTTAAACCGTGCCACAGGCATTGTGCTTGTAATACTTGGCATTGTGGTATTTGCATTTTCACTTCTGAGCTGATTTCTCTTGAATATATAACTGCAAGCCCCGGCTGCCCGACCGGGACTTACATCATTACATAAAACAAGACAAAATCATCATATGTATTTTGAGGGAATTGCGAAAAAATCATACCATTTTGTGCAAAACCACATATTTAATAGAAAGATTCACATAAAGATTATTGAGAATACAGTATTGTGCCCTTAGAAAAATAGTACTATACTAAATTCATCTGACGAATTCAGACTTGAGTATAAATAATAATATGATTAAAGGGTCAAAAGGTATCATAAGATAGGAGGAAATAACAAACTATGTCTTCAAAAAAAGATGCGATGAAAAAGAAATTGGAAAACATGCATTTGGGTGAAAGGATTAACTATGGCTATAGAATGGTTATTACCATGATGCTTATTTCGGGACTGCTTTCGATTGCGGTCATTGGTGTGTTGTTTTTCAATATGTTAAACTATGTAAACAAGGTAAATGCTGCCGATCAGGCGGTTAAGACATGTAGAATAAATGTAAATGCAGCGGCTAGAAATGTAAGAGAGATGGCACTTAATCCTGACAAATCAACATATGACGACTATGAGCAGGGCGCAAAAGAAAAGCTTGAAGATGTTGATGTGCAGTTAAAAACAATAAAAAAATCAGGTATCGTTCCTGAGGATCAGTATAATGAATATTCAAAGGCTCTTTCTGACTGGGCGAATATCGGATACTCAATCATGGATAAGATTAAAGCCGGACAGAAGGATGAGGCTGTTGATCAGATTATCAATGAGTGTACACCAAAGTTAAATAAAACAGTTGAGCTTGCAAAGGAAATCAACAAGCTGACTGACGAAAGAAGCCATCAGGCAGTTGTAAGGACATATGTATGTGCTGCAGTCGGACTCATAGTCATCATTATCTGTCTGATATGTGCATGGCAGTTGACAAAGAGAACAGGAAAGATCGTGCTTGATACAATCCTTGAGCCATTACATGCAATCGAGGAAGTGGCAAAGGAGCTGACAGAAGGAAATCTTCACAGCACACTTGATTACCGTTCAGAGGATGAAATCGGTAGATTGGCACACAGCATGAGAAAGTCTATCCGTATT
>ENA-UALR01000186-UALR01000186.1-human-gut-metagenome-genome-assembly--contig:-NODE-186-length-30360-cov-21.964098_pt1 | contig 30360 bp, 22 predicted proteins | sample MGYA00243702_ERZ654472 | MGnify/ENA primary metagenome ERZ654472 (study PRJEB26926, sample SAMN06164398) | human gut metagenome | biome: ENVO:00009003; feature: ENVO:2100002; material: ENVO:00002003...
TACATCGTAGACACGGCTGGCTTACACCAGCCTCCGTATATTCGCAATCCGCACTTGCGTGCTACTTGCTCATATCCGGACATTCGTCAAATAAAAAATCAGAGGCAAGCGAGCTTGCCTCTGATTTTTTATTTTCCTCATTGTCTACGATTACATCATGCCCATTCCGGCGCCGGCACCGGCTGGCATTGCTGGAGTGTCCTCTTTGATTGTAGCTACTGCTGACTCTGTTGTGAGGAGTGTTGAAGCTACTGATGTTGCATTCTGTAATGCACTTCTTGTAACCTTTACAGGATCAAGTATTCCGCTCTCAACCATGTCTACATACTCTTCTGTAGCTGCGTTGAAGCCTGTTCCAGGAGCTGACTCCTTTACCTTGTTGATGATTACTGCACCTTCAAGTCCTGCATTTGCAGCGATATAGTAAAGTGGAGCCTCGAGTGCTTTAAGGATAACCTTTGCACCTGTCTTCTCATCTCCCTCAAGTGTATCAACAAACTCTGCAACCTTCTTTGATGCATGGATATATGCTGATCCACCACCTGCGATGATTCCCTCTTCAACTGCTGCTCTTGTAGCGTTAAGGGCATCCTCCATACGAAGCTTAGCCTCTTTCATCTCTGTCTCTGTTGCAGCACCTACACGGATAACTGCTACACCGCCTGCCATCTTGGCAAGACGCTCCTGTAATTTTTCTTTATCAAACTCAGATGTTGTCTCATCAATCTGACCACGGATCTGGCTTACTCTGCCTGCGATAGCATCCTTGTCTCCGGCACCGTCAACGATGACTGTGTTCTCCTTCTGAACCTTAACTGACTTAGCACGGCCAAGCATATCGATTGTTGTATCCTTGAGCTCAAGTCCAAGATCTGAGCTGATTACCTGACCACCTGTAAGGATTGCGATATCCTCAAGCATTGCTTTTCTTCTGTCACCATATCCAGGAGCCTTTACAGCTACTACATTAAATGTACCACGAAGCTTATTAACGATAAGTGTTGTAAGAGCCTCGCCCTCAACATCCTCAGCGATGATAAGAAGTCTTGCACCGGCCTGAACAATCTTCTCAAGTAATGGAAGAATATCCTGGATGTTGGAAATCTTCTTGTCAGTAATAAGGATATACGGATCATCAAGTACTGCTTCCATCTTATCCATATCTGTGCACATATATGCTGAGAGGTATCCTCTGTCGAACTGCATACCTTCTACAAGGTCAAGCTCTGTCTGCATTGTCTTTGACTCTTCAATTGTGATAACACCATCGTTTGTAACCTTTTCCATAGCGTCTGCTACGAGATTACCAACTTCCTCATCTCCTGCTGAGATAGCTGCAACCTTAGCGATCTGCTCTTTGCCCTTAACCTTCTGGCTCATATCCTTAAGTGCCTCAACAGCTTTGTCTGTAGCCTTCTTCATACCACGACGAAGCACGATTGGGTTTGCTCCTGCCTCAAGGTTCTTCATTCCTTCCTGAACCATTGCCTGTGTAAGAACTGTAGCTGTTGTTGTTCCGTCTCCTGCTACATCATTTGTCTTTGTGGCAACTTCCTTGACAAGCTGTGCTCCCATGTTCTCGAAAGCATCCTCAAGCTCAACCTCTTTTGCGATTGTAACACCATCGTTTGTGATGAGTGGCGCACCGTATGATTTGTCAAGTACTACGTTTCTTCCTTTTGGTCCAAGTGTTACTCTGACTGTATTTGCTAATTTATCTACTCCAGCTCCAAGTGCTGCTCTGGCTTCTGAGCCATATTTAATTTCCTTTGCCATGATTTATACGACCTTTCTATTTATATATTTGATATTTAATTCCAAAATGTAAGCAGCTATGACCGGATATGTAAAACGTACCGGATCTTTAGCTTCTATCCGTAAATTAATCTTACTCTACTACTGCAAGAATATCATTCTGTCTAACGATGATGTACTCTTCTCCGTCAAGCTTAACCTCTGTGCCTGCGTATTTAGAATAAATAACCTTCTGTCCGACTGTTACCTGCATCTTAACTTCCTTGCCGTCAACCATTCCGCCAGGTCCTACTGCGATAACCTCAGCCTCCTGTGGCTTCTCCTGTGCTGAACTTGTAAGGATGATTCCCGATTTTGTTGTTTCCTCTGCTTCTAACTGCTTTAATACTACTCTGTCTGATAATGGAACTAATTTCATTGTATTGCCTCCTTTTATCTCTGTTAGCACTCATTTCTTTCGAGTGCTAATTTCTTTCTGTAAATAAAATATCACTATTGCATTTCAATGTCAACAGTGATATTTCATTTTAATATTTATTTTACATTTTCTATATCAATCCGTAATGCTTTAACGCATTTTTCACTCCATCATCTGAAATATCCGATGTGACATATTCCGCAATTTCTTTAACCGGTGGCATTGAGTTGCCCATCGCGATTCCATGTCCTACACTCTCAAGCATTTCAAGGTCATTTACACTGTCGCCTATCGCATATGTTTCATCAAGCGGGATATCCAGATGATTGCACAGCCATTTGATGCCGGTTGCCTTTGAGGTTCCTTTCGGCACAAACTCCACGACATTTTCCACATGCTCAAGTATCAGAAAATCATCGGCAAACTCTGCCTTCACACGCTCATAATCAGTACCATCTATCACGTCAGCGGAGAATTTATTAATTCTTATTTCGCCGTCATATCCTCTTATTATATGTGCATGCTCACCAAGTGACTCAAAAAGGTAATCCACATACGGATCATCCTCAAAGCCCTCGTCATCTATCCAATAGTCTGTGGAGCCCTCAAGCACTACAGGCATTTTACACTCAGAAAGCACCCTTATGACCTTTTGTACCATATCTGCGCTCAGGTCATTTTCGTATATTACTTTGCCATCCATTTCAATATAGTTGCCACATGCCGCAATTATTCCATCAAAACCCATATTTAATAGCTTCTCTGACCTCACACTGGCTCTGGCACGTCCTGTACATATAAATGCCAGATGTCCGTTTGCCTTGAGGGCTGCCACAGCCTCTAGGGTGCTTTCAGGAATTACCATGTCATCGTCCCATATTGTTCCGTCTATGTCAAAAAATACTGTTTTACTCATTTGCTGCTCCTAATATCTTTATTATCATGTCAAACACTGCTATCTTAACATCTTATAAATCAAATTTCAATCAGTTTATCCACAGTACCAATACCTCTAGAAAGCAATAATTTTGTATGTCAAAAATCCCGGTGCAATGCACCGGAATTTTGCTATAAAATGTATGAAATAAAATTTATTAAGAAGAATTGCTATAATAATTTGTTACTGTACTGAGAGATATGAATATCCCATGAGACTCTCATCAACCTCTCTGGCAGCCTCACGTCCCTCTCTGATAGCCCATACTACAAGGGACTGTCCACGGTGGTTATCACCTGCCACGTATACGTTTTTTACGTTTGTAGCGTAATGTCCCTCCTGTGTACTTACGTTTGTTCTGGCATTGAGCTCTACACCAAATGCCTTTGCCACATAGCTTTCTGTTCCAAGGAAGCCTGCTGCTATAAGCACAAGCTCTGCCGGAAGCTTTTTCTCTGATCCCTCTACCGGAACCATCATGAACCTGCCTGTCTTCTCGTCCTTTTTACTCTCAAGACTTACAATTGTAAGCTCCTTTAGGTTGCCGTTTTTGTCCTTGTGGAACTCTTTTACGGTTGTCTTATAGATACGTGGATCATGTCCGAATACTGCAATGGCTTCCTCCTGGCCGTAGTCTGTCTTTAAGACCTTTGGCCACTCTGGCCACGGATTGTTTGCGGCACGCTCTGTAGGCGGACAAGGCATCATCTCAAGCTGTGTGACTGATTTGGCGCCCTGACGGATTGCAGTTCCGACACAGTCGTTTCCTGTGTCACCGCCACCGATAATGACCACATTTTTGCCCTTTGCAGATACAAACTTGCCATCTGTCAGGTTTGAATTTAAAAGGCTCTTTGTATTCTGGGTAAGGTAATCAACAGCAAAGTAAATACCCTTTGCATCTCTTCCGTCTGCCTTTATGTCTCTTGGATTTTTGGCACCACAGCAAAGGATTACCCTGTCATACTTCTTGTAAAGCTCTGCCGGCTTTATATCCTTTCCGACATCACAGCCTGTGACAAAATGAATGCCCTCTTCCTTCATTATATTAACTTTTCTGTCAATAATGCTCTTATCGAGCTTCATATTTGGAATACCATACATGAGCAGGCCACCGACGCGGTCCTCTCTCTCATATACTGTAACATCATGGCCTCTCTGGTTAAGCTGGTCTGCTGCCGCAAGTCCTGAAGGACCCGAACCAATGATTGCCACCTTCTTGCCGGTTCTGACCTTTGGTGGCTTTGGAGCTGCATATCCGTTTGCATATGCAGTCTCTATTATACCATGCTCATTGTCCCTGACTGACACCGGACTGCCCCAGTGTCCGCATGTACATGCCTTCTCGCACAGTGCCGGGCAGACTCTTGATGTAAACTCAGGGAAATTATTGGTCTTGTGCAGACGATTATATGCCTGCTCCCAGTTGCCGGTGTATACAAGGTCGTTCCACTCCGGAACCAGGTTGTGCAGAGGACAGCCTGATGTCATGCCTGCTATTGTCATTCCCGACTGGCAGAAAGGAACTCCGCAGTCCATACAACGGGCAGCCTGTTTCTGTTGATTTTCTTTTGAAAGGAACACATGGAACTCGTTAAAGTTCTTAATACGCTCCTTTGGCTCTACAGACGCTGCTTCGCATCTGTCATATTCCATAAATCCTGTTGGTTTTCCCATTATCTGCGTCCTCCTTAGCCTCTTGTGCTGGCATAAAATGCCTCAATCTGTGCCTGCTCTGCGTTAAGACCCTTTTCTTCCATCTGTACAATAGCCATCTGCATACGGTTGTAATCGTAAGGAATAACCTTCTTGAACTTAGGAAGATACTCACTGAAATGATCAAGGATTTCCTTACCCTTTTCTGAGTTTGTAAGTGTTACATGCTCTTTTATCATTTCCTTAAGCTCTAATACATCGTACTTGTTTGAGACCTCCTCAGTAAATACCATCTGCTTGTTGGTTCTCATGTAAAGGTCATTGTCCTCATCAAGCACATATGCTATTCCACCGCTCATACCTGCTGCAAAGTTTTTTCCGGTCTTTCCAAGGATAACTACGCGGCCACCTGTCATGTACTCGCAGCCATGATCGCCGACACCCTCAACTACTGCTGTTGCACCGGAATTTCTTACGCAGAAACGCTCACCGGCAACACCGTTTATGAAGGCCTTACCGCTGGTAGCTCCGTAAAGTGCCACGTTTCCGATGATGATATTATCATCCTTCTCAAACTTTACTCCTGCAGGTGGATATACGATGAGCTTTCCACCTGAAAGACCCTTTCCGAAGTAATCATTTGAATCTCCGACAAGCTCAAGTGTAAGTCCCTTAGGGATAAATGCTCCAAAGCTCTGTCCGCCTGCACCGTTACACTTGATAACAAATGTGTCTTCATCCAGCGTATCGTCATATTTCTTTGTAATCTCAGAACCAAATATTGTTCCGAGAGATCTGTTTGTATTTGTTACCTCAATCTCAATCGCGCGCTTTTGTCCGCTCTCAAGTGCGCTCTTAAGCTGTGTCATGATCTCAGTCATATCCTTTGTCTTTGAAAGCTCAAAGTCATATACCTGCTTAGGATCGAATATAACACTCTGCTTTTTGCCGTCAAACGGATTATTAAGTATGCAGTCAAGGTCAATCTTTGACTGTCTCTCGCTTAGATTATCACGCTTCTTTAAGAGATCTCCACGTCCAACGAGCTCATCCACTGTCTTTACGCCAAGCTTTGCCATATACTCACGAAGCTCTTCAGCGATGAAACGCATGAAGTTCTCAACGTACTCCGGCTTTCCTGCAAAGCGCTTACGAAGCTCAGGGTTTTGTGTAGCAATTCCTGCCGGACATGTATCCAAGTTACATACTCTCATCATTACGCAGCCCATTGTTACAAGCGGAGCTGTCGCAAAACCGAATTCCTCGGCTCCAAGACACGCTGCTATTGCCACATCACGGCCACTCATCAGCTTACCGTCTGTCTCAATTCTTACTTTATTTCTAAGACCATTCATAAGAAGAGTCTGGTGTGTCTCTGCAAGTCCAAGCTCCCATGGAAGTCCCGCATTGTGGATTGAGCTGCTAGGTGCGGCTCCTGTTCCTCCGTCGTAGCCTGAGATAAGCACTACCTGTGCTCCGGCCTTTGCAACGCCTGCCGCAACAGTTCCTACACCGGCCTCAGAAACGAGCTTGACTGAGATTCTTGCATCTCTGTTTGCATTCTTTAAGTCGAATATAAGCTGCTCCAAATCCTCGATAGAATAAATATCGTGGTGTGGTGGTGGAGAGATGAGTGCAACACCCGGTGTTGAAAGTCTTGTCTTTGCAATCCAAGGATAAACCTTCTTTCCAGGTAAGTGTCCACCCTCGCCCGGCTTAGCGCCCTGTGCCATCTTAATCTGAATCTCCTGTGCGCTTGTTAAGTATCTGCTTGTGACACCAAAACGTCCTGAAGCAACCTGCTTGATTGCTGAACAGCGGTTCTTTCCGTCTTTTCCGATTGTGAGACGATCCTTGTCCTCTCCACCCTCGCCGGTATTTGATTTTCCGTGCAGATGGTTCATGGCAATTGCAAGTGTCTCATGTGCTTCCTTCGAAATAGATCCGTATGACATAGCACCTGTCTTGAAACGTGTCACAATTGAGTCAACGCTCTCAACCTCCTCGAGCTTGACACCCTTCTTAGGATAGTTGAAATCCATAAGTCCACGGATATTTGTATTTTTCTCTTCCTCATCCACAAGTGCTGTGTACTGCTTGAACAGATTGTAGTCACCGCGCTGTGTCGACTGCTGGAGAAGATGGATTGTAGCCGGATTGTACAGATGGTCATCAGCTCCGCTTCTCATCTTGTGTCTTCCCTTGCTGTCAAGTGTAACATCTGTCTCAAGTCCGAGCGGATCGTAGGCCGCAGAGTGAAGCTCATTCACATCGTTCTCGATATCCTGTAATGTAATTCCACCGATACGGCTTACTGTATTTGTGAAATACTTATCAATAACACTCTTGTCAATACCGATTGCCTCAAAAATCTTTGAGCCCTGATATGACTGGATGGTTGAAATACCCATCTTTGCTGCAATTTTTACAATACCTGTGATGATTGCATGGTTGTAATCATCGATTGCTGCATAATAATCCTTGTCAAGCATATGCTCGTCAACAAGCTGCTTAACTGTATCCTGTGCCAGATAAGGGTTGATTGCACTTGCACCAAAGCCAAGCAGTGTAGCAAAATGATGAACCTCTCTCGGCTCTCCTGACTCAAGAATGAGAGAAAGAGATGTTCTCTTTTTTGTCTTTACAAGATACTGCTGCAATGCAGCAACTGCAAGCAGTGAAGGAATTGCAACGTGGTTCTCATCAACACCCCTGTCTGAAAGGATAATAATGTTGGCTCCGTCCCTGTATGCACGGTCAGCCTCTATATAAAGTCTGTCTACAGCTTTCTCAAGACTTGTGTTCTTGTAATATATAATAGGTAAAACCTCTACCTTAAAGCCATCGGCCTTTAAATTCTTAATCTTCATAAGGTCGGTGTTTGTAAGGATTGGATTGTTAATCTTAAGTACACGGCAGTTTTCCGGCTTTTCCTCAAGCACGTTTCCGGCCTCACCGATATAGAGTGTGGTTGATGTGACAACCTCCTCACGGATTGAATCGATAGGCGGGTTTGTTACCTGTGCGAAGCGCTGCTTAAAATAGTTGAATAACGGCTCCCTGTTACCGGATAAAGCTGCAAGCGGTGTATCAGTACCCATTGCTGCTGTGCCCTCAACACCATTTTTAGCCATCGGAAGGATTGAATCCTTGAGTGACTCATATGTGTAACCGAAGGCTCTCTGCATTCTCTGGCGCTCTTCCTTTGTATACTCAGGTACTCTCTGGTTAGGAATCTTTAAATCCTTAAGATTTACCATGTATCTGTCAATCCACTCACCATAAGGCTGCTTGTCTGCATATCTCTCCGTGAGCTCATCATCATCTATGATTTTTCCTGCAACAGTATCCACAAGGAGCATCTTTCCCGGACGGAGACGATCCTTTTTCACAATCTTTGTAGGGTCAATCTCAAGCACTCCGACCTCAGATGAAAGGATAAGATAATCATCATCTGTCACATAGTAACGTGATGGACGAAGTCCGTTTCTGTCAAGCACTGCTCCGACTAAATCACCATCTGAAAATACGATTGAAGCCGGACCATCCCATGGCTCCATCATTGTAGCGTAATACTGGTAGAAATCCTTCTTCTTCTGAGTCATGATTGAATTGTTTGCCCATGGCTCAGGAATCATTATCATAACGGCAAGTGGAAGCTCCATACCACTCATTACCAGGAATTCAAGCGCATTATCAAGCATTGCTGAGTCAGATCCTGCCGCATTGATAACCGGCAAAACCTTCTGGAACTCTTTTTTAAGCTTTGGAGACTCCATGTTCTCCTCACGGGCTGACATCTTGTCAGAGTTTCCAAGAATAGTGTTAATCTCACCATTGTGTACGATAAATCTGTTTGGATGAGATCTCTCCCAGCTTGGGTTTGTATTTGTAGAGAATCTTGAATGTACTGTGGCGATTGCTGACTCATAATCAGGATCCTGTAAATCCATGAAGAACTGTCTGAGCTGCTCTACAAGGAACATTCCCTTATATACGATTGTTCTGCTTGAGAATGAAACCACATATGTATTGTCGTTTGACTGCTCGAAAACACGTCTTGCAACATACAGCTTTCTGTCAAACTCAAGTCCTCTCTCAACATCCTCAGGTCTCTTTACAAAGCACTGCATGATGCATGGCATACAGTCTCTGGCTTTTTTAGAAAGCTTATCAGGCTCTGTAGGCACTTCTCTCCATCCGAGAAATTCAAGGCCTTCCTTCTCCACGATAACCTCAAGCATCTTCTTTGCCTGAATGGTCTTGAACTCATCATTAGGGAAGAAAAACATTCCCACACCGTAATCTCTCTCGTCTCCAAGCTCTATTCCAAGTGGCTTTGTAACCTTCTTAAAAAACTTATGAGAAATCTGAAGCAGGATGCCGACACCGTCTCCCGTCTTACCATCAGCGTCTTTTCCGGCTCTGTGCTTTAAGTTTTCAACAATCTTTAAAGCATTCTCGACTGTCTCATGTGTTTTGATACCTTTGATATTTACTACTGCACCAATTCCACAGTTATCATGCTCATAGCGAGGATCATATAATCCCTTAGCTGTGGCTGTGCTTTCATTCCATTGTTTACTCATAGGTTCTTCCTTTCCTAGTGTAAATTTGTTAACGGATAACTTATTAAGAAGTGAATCATTTCCTGTTTATGATTTTACAACGATGAAAGCCCAATGTAAACAGTTTTTTTCTCGCTATTGTCTGATTATTTGATAACTTAATATTATAAAGTTATTTTTCTGACTATAATTGTATTTTTATCTTTTTTATAAGGCTATACGCACAATTTACTTTTTAAAATTCCAAAACTTTTTTCAATAAAGTAAGGCATAAAACACTGTTTCAGCAAATTGTGTCTGAATTGTGTATGCGTTACAGTAGCTTTTCATGTCTTATATTATAAAAAAATCAGCTATACTTTTATTGTATAGCTGATTTTTATAATCGTCCGGTAACTATCCTAAATCGCATTGCTCATATTCGCAAAACTACACGATACTCGTATTTTATCTGCACTCCGTTTTGGTCCTGCTAAACAGTTCCTTCTGTGTGCTTCGCATAATAATAAAATATCACAGCACCAATACCAAAGCACATGACAGATACCACCCATGCCATTATACTGCCATCAACAGTCCACTTCAAAATACCGGTCTCTGTCCTTATGACTGCAAACGCATTTGCGGTGATATGCCCGATCATGGCCGCATACACATGCCCTGACTTATACATAAAAGCTGCAAGCACAAGGCCAAGTAAAAAAGCATAGACAAACTGCACTATATTAAAATGAATGAGCCCAAACAAAAGCGCCGACAAAAATACAGCCTGTGGCACATTCATTATTTTGCGCATATTTCCAAATACAATGCCTCTGAAAACAAGCTCCTCCATAATCGGAGAAAGAATTGCCGAGCCAATCAGCTCAATTACAAGAGTGCTTGCATAAAAGCTCTCATTCGCCCTGGCATATCCTTCTGAGAGCCCGATAAGCGGTGACATGGTGATGATATTATTGAGCGCAAATGAAATGAAAAGTGTAATCACAATCACCCAGAGCACATTTATAAAAAGTGCCCTGTCTATCTTTGGTTTTTTAACAAACATCTGCTGTGTCGGCTTATAGCTTGCAAAATACATAAATGGTATTGTAATTGCTGCAGATATTATCTGCGCTATCATGTATGTCGAAGCTGTGTGTCCGATGAACGCAAAAATAAAGTACATTGCGCTCAGAAAAACAATGTAGTAAAGCACAATCGGGACAATTATCTCCCACACTATCGCTCTTAATTTTAAATTCTTATTCATGAAATCCCATTCCTATCTACTGTTTATAACCTCAGGTCTCAATGCATTGCATTTTCATAAAAGCTAATCGAAAAGCCTGGAAAGTACATCAGGAAGCTGCCTTATATCATCTATCACAGCTTTTGCACCGGCACTCACCATCTCGTTAACATCTCCAAAGCCAAAGCTTACCGCTATGCTTGGCACATTAACACGATTTGCTCCCTCGATATCAAACATAGTATCTCCGATTAAACACATCTCATCCCTTGGAATGTCTGACCACCGGCGCATCACCTCGTTAAGCACCTCTTCCTTTGTATCTATCCTGCCGTCAAATGTAGCTCCGACCACCTCATCAAACATATCCAGTATTCCAAAATGCTCCAAAATACGCTCACACGATTTTTCCGGCTTCGATGATGCAAGTCCTATCCTATATCCGGCTGCTTTAAGCGCCTCTATGCATTCCTTTACTCCCGGAAAAAGCGAACATTCAAATATACCTATTTTGTTATAGCGTTCTCTGTACTTTTTGACCGCTTCAAGTGCTCTCTCCTTAGTAAATCCGTAATGCTCCATAAATGTGTTTATGAGCGGTGGTCCTATAAAGAAAAACAGACTGTTTCTGTCAGGCTCATCTATGCCAAAGTGTGAAAGTGCATATTGTGCCGACTTTGTGATGCCCTCTGATGAGTCAATCAGCGTTCCGTCCAAATCAAATAATATTGCTTTCATTTGTTATCTCCATTGCTTTAAATTTATTGTATTTTTAATTAAAATGCTAGGTCAGTATCTCATTTAACACTCGTCCGACAGCATCGGCAAACTCGTTGATACTCTTTATCTTCACGAGACTTCTGCCGAATATCTTTGTTGCAAGCTCACTGTCATGTGCACTTCCCATGAAGATGCCAATTACGTCTATTCCATGGTTTTTAAGCCTCTGCACCTCATTTACGGTGTCCTTAACAGCAAGAGCATCAGTGTACTCCCGGTCCTTATAAAAGGCTCCCTCCCCTGCTATCTGATCATCCTGGGGGCTTGCATCCGAAAACATGAAAAGTAACTTCTTTGGCTTTGGACTTAGCTCCATCAGATGTGATGCCGCGCGCAGAGCAAGGCCATCCCTGTTATTTCCTGCCGCAACATAATGAAACAGCTCATCCTCCACACCATAATCGTCATATTCCTTAAAGATGTGCATCACCGTGTAGCCTCTTATGCTGCAATATGAATAAATCTGCACCGGTATGCCACAATTTGTCAGGCTCTTTGACAGTACATATGCCTGTGCTGCTATCTTCTGCTGCATCTGTTTTCTGGAAGAAGACGCATCCATCAGTATGTCGACAGAAAAGCCCGGCGTCTCCACCTCATCTTTTCGCTCAAAAACACGCGGATTGTCCAGATACAGGGCCTTCCATACTCTCGCAGGCTTTATACGGCCGTGTGTTGAAGCATCCATAAATGTCTCATCTGCTGTCTCCAGGTGCATTCTAAGGCTTTCTGTAAGTCTCCTTATACTGTTTTGATACACTGCCATGTTTTTTTCAAAATGCTCTTTATTCTTGTTGTATTGCATGGCAGTCTCTTTTGTAAATGCAAGAATTTCCCTGCGCTCTCTTTTGTTGTCAATCTCATCAGGTACATTCTGCTTTTTCTCCGATGAAATACCTCTGGTAAAAAGCAAGTGACAGTTTTTGTGATTTCCTACACAGAGCTTTTTCTCCAGCTCGGCCTGCTGCCTGTCAGAATACATGCTTTTTCCAAAGCAGGCTGTCACATACCGCTTCGCTTCTATTGGATCTTTCTGCAGTGCAAACTGCAGCAGATATCTCTTTGAATGCTCCATAGACAAAGCTGCTGTGTCCGAGGCCATATTTTTATCATAAAAGCTATTCGCTCTGACATACTGTGTGCTGACTTTTCCTATTGAGTGAAATGCTCCTGCTACCTTCTGTAAAAAATATATGCCCTGCGGCTTTGCCACCTTTATCGGCTTATACGAGAAATACTTCCACAGATTTTCTCTCGTTTTCACTATAATCTCATCCGTTGTCATATCAGGTGTAAAACAAAAAGCATGCAGTATCTCTTCATCCTCTTTGCAAAGACCTGATGGTTTTCCAAGTATCCTTCTGCAATGTGCATTTCTGATTATATCAATCCTCGAATACTCCCTGTTTTTATTGACTCCTGCAAGGCTCTTTTTCGCGTACTCAAGCCTTAAATCATATAAGGCAGGCCTCGTTTGTCTCTCCTTTTCATACAGGGCATTTTCCAAACCTATCCATAAAAGGCCCTCATAAAGCATGGCGTTTTTCCCTGTCAGCTGATTGAATAAGGCATCTATCTTGTCATACTCATACCACTTGTATTCAAGCCCAATAATCAGATTCAGATAAATATCAGCGGATCCATCAGGTGCAAATGCCAGAAAAAGCGGCTCTATGTCATAGTCACAGGCCGCCATCCATATGAAGTTTCTTGCTCTTTTTGCTTCCTTTATATCCTGTTCTTCCATATGTTCCATTCCTTCATATGTCACAAGCTCATATCAACAAAACAGCTGCTCTCCGCTCATCTTCCTTGAGATTCTTGCACGGATTGTATCACGTATAAGCGTCTGCTCATATTCATCAAAGCTCTTGTTTGTTATTCCCATATCCAGAGCTGTATATATATTTAAGCCCTTTTCCATCATACCAATTGAACCGATGAGACCACGCAGATCAAGTGCTTTTGATGATATTTCGCCATTTTTGCACTTGGTATGCAGTTCAAGAAATACCTCCGCAAGCTCATTTGCCCCCGCTTCACGTATTGCAGGATAATGTTCCTTTATGAGCTTCACAAGGCTCTCTTTTGAAATCATAGGCATCCGGATTACCGCAAAACGTGATACAAGAGCCTCATTTAGCTCCTTTGTGCCTGCATAGCCGTAATTCATCGTGGCAATAAATCTTGTTGCCGGATGAAGCGACAGTCTGTCATAGCCCGGCACATCTATTGTACGTCTGAAATCAAGTGTGGCATGAAGCACTGCCATAGCCTCACTTTTTGCCATATTTATCTCATCAAGCACCGCAAAGCCGCCTGTTTTTGCGGCTGTATACACAGGTCCCGGTCTGAAGGTTACTTCTCCGGCACGAAAAGTATCGGTTCCGATAAGTGATGCTGCATCCATATTTACGTGAAATGACACATCCCAGCGTGGTCTGTTAAATACGCCTGCCAGATTCTCTGCGAAAAGATTCTTTCCTGTGGCCTTTTCTCCTACTAAAAGCAGATTTTCTCCACATAAAACGGCGGTTATAGCCTGCTCCCACACATCGCTTCCGTAATAAAACTGTGTAGGCACGGGGATTCTTGACTCATACTCCTTGTCCACCGGATACTGCGAGCGAAACTTTTCAATTTCCTTAATCAGATTTTCTGAAATGCCAAGCTCTCTTAATTTGTCCAACAAGCTCATCGCTTCCTTTCATGTCAGGTATTTTAACTGTTCTAAGGCCATACATACTCAAAACCGTACACAGTTTATGCTTTACGTTATATTGTCATGCGATATATTATTTCTTCACGCCCTTGGTGTCACGGTTTGCAATGTGCAGCCTGTGAAGCGCCACCTGCTTACCCTTTACCTCGACCTCTTTTTCCTCCTGGTCATTAAGCAGATAAATGTCAGTAAGCTCATCCTCTCTGTCAAGCCTCATTCCCCTGACACCTACTGCTGCCTTTTTCTTTTCTGGAATAGTGCCACAGTCGATTCGAAGGAACATCTCCTTCTTTGAACGCATTACCATTGTAGCATTCTCTGAAAGCATGTCAACAAATAACAGCTCATCATCATCCATGAGCTTGGTAGCCTGCGAGGTCTTTCGTGTCACCACAAACTCAGCACCATCCACGAGCTTTATCATGGCTGACTTCGTTCCAAATATAAGCTTGTGCCTTTCAACATCCATAAGAGGCGCTATAAATACTATATCCTCCTTACTGCTGTCATAGTTGCTTACATTGTCAATAGGTGTGCCCTTGTCACGGAATTTGCCATAAGGCAGGTCTAACACCTTGACAAGATGCATGTTTCCGTTGTTTGTAAAAATGCACAGCTTATCTATATTTTTGACCTTTAATATCAGCTTGTTCTCTGCGTCAGCTGTATCTTTGTTTCTATCATAGGTTGAAGTATCTACTGTCTTCACATAGCCGAAGCGGTCCATGAGCAGCACTACATCCGATACCTCAAGCTCTTTTTTGACCACAACAGCTTCCTCGAGATTGTCAAGCTCCGTGCGTCTGTCCCTTGCATATTCCTTGCGGAACGCTTTAAGCTCCTTCATAATGACCTTTGCCATGGATGAGCGATGCTCTAAAATATCGCTGTACTCTGCAATCTTTGCCCTGGTCTCCTCGTGCTCCTTAATCAGAGCCTCAATTTCGAGTCCAATCAGCTTGTACAGACGCATTTCAAGGATAGCAGCTGCCTGACGCTCAGTAAAGCAAAGCTGGGCTGCCATGGCTTCTGAAGCCTTTGACTTGAATTTAATCCCCTCTGTCTCTCCGTTTATGAGACATGCCTTTGCCATTTTCTGATCACGGCTTCCTCTTAATATTTCAATAATCAGATCTATCACGTTGCAGGCCTTTATAAGTCCCTGCTGTATTTCTTCTTTCTCCTGCTCCTTTGCAAGAAGTGTCTCATACTTTCTTTTTGCAATCTCATACTGGAAATTGACATGATGCCTTATGATGGGTACAAGACCAAGCGTCTCAGGTCTTCCATTTGCGACGGCCAGCATATTTACACCGAAAGTGTCCTCCAGCTTTGTCTTTTTATACAAAAGGTTCTTAAGTGCCTCAACATCAGCACCTTTTTTTAGCTCTAAGACAATTCTTATTCCCTCTTTCGATGACTGGTTGGTTATGTCCACAATATCCGTTGTCGCCTTTGACTCGACAAGTGAATAGACATCATTTAAGAATTTTCCTATATTGGCACCAATCATTGTGTATGGGATTTCCGTAATGACAAGCTTGTCCTTTCCTGCCTTGCCCTTCTCTATTTCGATTCTTCCACGGATTTTTATCTTTCCCTGTCCGGTCTCATATATTGCTGCAAGATCATCCTGATTTGCAACAATGCCTCCTGTCGGAAAATCAGGCCCCTTTATATACTGCATCATCTCGGCTGTGGTGATATCAGGATTTTTCATATAAGCAATCACACCGTCCACCACCTCGCCAAAATTGTGTGGCGGAATGCTTGTAGCCATACCGACTGCTATACCCTCAGCTCCATTTATCAAAAGGTTCGGCACCTTGACCGGAAGCACCTCTGGCTCTTTTTCTGTCTCGTCGTAGTTTGGAATGAAATCAACCACATTTTTGTCAAGATCAGCAAGATATGCTTCCTGTGTGATTTTTTGAAGTCTTGCCTCAGTATAACGCATGGCAGCGGCTCCGTCTCCCTCGATTGAGCCAAAATTACCGTGTCCATCGATAAGCGGCATGCCCTTTTTGAAGTCCTGTGCCAAAACAACCATCGCATCATAGATTGATGAATCACCGTGTGGATGATATTTACCCATTGTATCACCGACTATACGCGCACTCTTTCGGTATGGCTTGTCGTACCTGATGCCCAGCTCATGCATATCATAAAGTGTACGCCTTTGTACAGGCTTAAGCCCATCGCGCACATCCGGCAGGGCTCTTGCTATAATGACACTCATCGCATAGTCAATATATGATTTCTGCATCAGCTCCGAATATTCGGTCTGAATTATATTGTTGTCTACATTGTTATCTATATTTCTATCCATGTCTTTCTCCGATTATAAATACTGCTTAACTATTCAGAACCACTGAGAACCAAAAGCAGAAGCGTCATGCTTACACATCCAGCTCCGCGTCATGCGCATGCTCGTATATGAACTCTTTTCTCGGTGGCACATCACTACCCATAAGCAGTGATGTCACATCATTTGCCAGGCGCCCATCCTCTATTTCAATACGCTTTAGCATCCTAGTTGCGGGATTTAGTGTGGTATCCCAGAGCTGATCCGCATCCATCTCTCCAAGACCCTTATATCTTTGCAACGTAAACTTGCCTGTATGTGTCTTTCTGTACTTGTCAAGCTCCGCATCGTCATACAAATATTTTTCCTCGCCCTTTGACGGAATAGCCTTGTAAAGCGGAGGCATGGCAACATATACATGTCCCTCTAAAATAAGCTCAGGCATAAACCTGAAGAACAGAGTCAAAAGCAGTGTGGAGATATGAGCTCCGTCCACATCGGCATCGGCCATAATGATGATTTTGTCATAGCGAAGCTTTGTTATATCAAAATCATTTCCATATCCTTCCGAAAATCCGCAGCCAAACGCATTTATCATTGTCTTTATTTCAGCGTTTGCCAGTACCTTATCAATACTTGCCTTTTCAACATTCAAAATCTTGCCTCGAATCGGCATGATTGCCTGAAACATACGGTTTCTTGCCATCTTTGCCGAGCCTCCGGCCGAATCTCCCTCGACTATGAAAATCTCGCACTTAGAAGCATCCCTGCTCTCACAGTTTGCAAGCTTTCCGTTTGAATCAAAGGAAAACTTCTGCTTTGTGAGCAGATTGGTCTTTGCCTTCTCCTCAGCTTTTCTAATCTTTGCGGCCTTCTCAGCACATGATATTACAGTCTTTAAGACCTCAAGATTCTTGTCAAAATAAAGCGGTACCTCGTCATTCGTCACCTTGGCAGTAGCACGGTTTGCATCCTGATTGTCAAGCTTTGTCTTTGTCTGACCCTCAAATCTAGGGTCAGGATGCTTTACTGACACTACAGCAGTCATGCCGTTTCTGACATCTGCTCCGTTGAAATTCGCATCCTTGTCCTTTAATATACCAAGCTCTCTGGCATATGAATTTATAATACCTGTAAAGGCTGTCTTAAAGCCTGTGATATGCGCTCCACCCTCAGAATTGTATATATTGTTACAAAAACCAAGTATATTTTCATGGAACTCACTTGTATACTGAAAAGCCACCTCAACCTTTATATTCTCACTCTCTCCTGTAAAGTAAATGACATCATGCAGCTTTTCTATATTTTTATTTAAATCCTTTACAAAACCGATAATACCCTCAGGCTCATGATACTCAATATGCTCTGTCTCATCGCCTCGTTTGTCCTCGTATATGATGGTAAGCTTCGGATTGAGGTACGCTGTCTCCTTCAGTCTGTTCTTTACATCCTCTTCCTTGAATCTCGTCTTCTCAAAAATCTCCGGATCAGGCAGGAAATTAATCCTTGTTCCTGTCTTTTTGGTTTTGCCTAAAGTAGGAAGCAGGCCATTTTCAAGCTCCACAACAGGAACACCCTTTTCATATCTGTCATGGTGGATATAGCCATCTCTGCTTATCTCCACATCCATATATGTGGATAATGCATTTACAACCGACGAACCAACTCCGTGTAGACCTCCACTTGTCTTATATACAGAATTGTCGAATTTACCTCCTGCGTGCAGTGTCGAGAATACAACACGCGCCGCAGATACACCCTTAGCATGCATACCTACAGGTATTCCACGTCCGTTATCCTCAACCGTACACGAACCGTTTTTCTCAAGAGTTACCCTTATGGTATCACAGGCACCTGCCAGATGCTCATCTACGGAGTTGTCCACAATCTCATATATCAGATGGTTTAGTCCCTTGGTTGTGACACTTCCTATATACATACCCGGTCTTTTTCTGACCGCTTCAAGTCCCTCTAAAATTGCTATGCTCTTCTCATCGTATGTTTGCTTCTTGGCCATACTTGTCTCCTACTTTTCTTTAAATTGCGTAATAATTATATTATCTGCCCTGCCTGCTATCCTTGATATGAGCTAACACCATCGTTGCTATTTTAAATATCATAGCATCATCAAAGGTTCTGATATCAAGACCTATCGACTTCTCAATACGCTCTAGCCTGTACACAAGCGTATTTCTATGCACATAAAGCTGTCTTGCTGTCTCTGAAATGTTCAGATTGTTCTCGAAAAACTTGGAGATTGTAGACATTGCCTCCTCGTCATCAAGTATCTGTGGCACCTCATCACCAAAAACCTCACGGATAAACATCTCACACAGACTCATTGGAAGCTGATAAATAAGTCTTCCTATGCCCAGCCTGTCATATGCCATAATTTCCTTTTCCACGTAAAACAGCCTGCCGACCTCAAGCGCCATTTTTGCCTCCTGATAAGACTCTGCAATCTTTGGAAGAACATCCGTCGGATTGCCATAGCCCACCCGTACCTTAATCATAGCCTCTGCAAGCAGATTGTCAACCAGACTTCCTGCAATAGATGAAAGCTTTTCCTGAAGCTTTGGTGAATCTATATCCTCAACATCCTTTACCAGCACTACATTATGCTCATCCATCGCCACCACAAAATCACCGCTTCTGATATCTGCCAGATTCTTTACAAGCTCAACTGCTATCTCATTGCTGTTCTTTCCGGTATCTATAACATATACTACTCGTTTTCTGTTTTCTATATGTAATTTCTTGGCACGGTTTATTATATCAGAACCAAGCATATTGCCAAGAAGAATATTCTGAATAAAATTATTTCTGTCATATCGCTCTGACTCACCGAGCACAAGTGTACGAAGCTGACAAACTGCCATCCTGCCTATTACAAGATTCTCACTCGTATACGGGCAGAACATTACGAGCACATACTCAAGCTCTGAATCAATTTCAACCGCAAATGCGATTGCATCGTTTTTTTCCCTAACATCATCTTCGGATACTATAAACTCCTTCACAAAAATGTCGCTATGTTCCGGCTCTTCCACCGTACCTGTCAGATGCTTTCCCTTGGCTGAGTATAAAATCGCATCAAACGAAGTAATATTTTTTATTTCCTCAAGTGATTTTTTCAGTTTCTGATTCGTAATCATATTCTTATCCTCTCATTACTGTTCTGACGTAGGCAAGTAAAAAGCTTTCACAAGTCATAAGCTGTAACCCGGTTATAATTTAACACCGTAACTTAACTTTTCAGAACATCACACACATTCGCAAAAGAAAACCGGGTGTAAATTATACACCCGGTCTGTCAATTTACAACTATTTAATTTTAACGAACTAGTTGGTAATTGTCAATTCAGTTTCTTTATCAAATACATGAATCTTGTGTGGATCAAATGCAAGCTCAATGTGATCACCGTAACGAGCCGGTGTATCTGAATCAACTCTTGCTGACATATTTGCGCCTGCAACTGTGAAGTATAATAATACCTCTGCACCAAGTAACTCATATCCTGTAACATCTGAATCAATCTTGCATGAAGCAAATTTATCAAGATGCTCTGCTGAATCGTAGATATCCTCCGGTCTGATACCGAATACTACGTTCTTTCCAGCATAACCGCCATCGATAAGCTTCTTAGCCTTTGCCTCTGGAAGCTCAACCTGGTATTTATCGAATTTAAGGAATGCCTTTGCTCCCTCAACAACACACTGAGCATCTACAAAGTTCATCTGTGGTGATCCGATGAATCCTGCAACGAACAGGTTGTTTGGCTGATTGTAAAGCTTCTGTGGGCTGTCTACCTGCATGATAACACCATCTTTAAGAACAACGATTCTTGTTCCAAGTGTCATAGCCTCTGTCTGATCATGTGTAACGTAGATGATTGTTGCACCTAATCTGTTATGTAATGAAGAAATCTCAGATCTCATCTGTACACGAAGCTTTGCATCAAGGTTTGATAAAGGCTCATCCATAAGGAATACCTTAGGATTACGAACGATTGCACGACCCATGGCAACTCGCTGTCTCTGTCCACCTGAAAGAGCCTTTGGCTTACGGTCTAATAATTTCTCAAGGTCAAGGATTCTTGCTGCCTCCTCAACTTTTGCCTTAATCTCATCCTTTGGAACTTTTCTAAGCTTAAGTCCAAATGCCATGTTGTCAAATACTGTCATATGTGGGTAAAGAGCGTAGTTCTGGAATACCATTGCGATATCACGATCCTTTGGCTCTACGTCATTCATAACCTTTCCGTCGATGATAAGCTCTCCTGAAGAAATCTCCTCAAGACCTGCGATCATACGAAGTGTTGTTGATTTTCCACATCCTGAAGGTCCTACGAAGATGATAAACTCTTTATCTTCTACTTCAAGGTTGAAATCCTTAACTGCCTCAAATCCGTTTGGATAAACTTTGCAAACGTTCTTTAATGATAAACTTGCCATTTTAAAAATACCTCCTAAGTATTATGTACATATATGTAACTGTTCAGTGCCTTGACTGTCTGTTACCTTGTTTCTTTGTATCTTTATAATACAAAACATATCGTCAATTGGCTATAGTCAATCCGCCAAATAATTTAACGTGTTGTTGTCATTATGACGAAACACAGTCTGATATCGAAACAATTACAAGGTAATTACTGCAATAAACGTACTAATTACAGCTTAGAATATCCAAAGCCATTGACCATAGCCTCAATCGGCAGCCCCTTCTTGCAGAATGGACACTCTGTAACAGGATATGTCTGGTAGTTTACCACATCATCGTCATCAAACAGCTTATCAATCTTTACTCCATTGACCTCATCGATGGTTGAGAATATGGACGCAATACATGTGACCATACCGCCATAATAGTTGATACACTCCATCGCTCTTCTGATCGTCTCACCTGTCGTGGTAGTTGCCAGAAGAAGTACAACATGCTTGCCATCTATAGCGCCCTTATTGTTATCCCTGAAAAGCATCTGTCCGTTGTTAATCTCAGGCGATACAACGTAAATTGTCTCGTGCTTATTCACAGACATAAGTCCGTTTCTCTCAATCTCCTGGCTTAAGAATGCACCAATCATTTCTGTTCCATCCATACATACGATTGTATCTATATATGAATGATGCGGTACCTTGGTGTAAAGAGCCTTTGCAGCTTCCTTTGCCTCGGACACACGGGTCTTGATGCTTGTCACATCTACATAATAATTAATATGCGAATGACTCGTAGCAAAATGTCCCGGTATAGCGTGTAAGTTTAAGCCTGCACTCTCCTTTGATTTAAATTTTACAATACGATTTTCCATGATAAGTCCCCCTTTTCAAGTAAAGATTTGTTTTAATTGTAACTCATTTGTGATTAATTAGCGCCTGTAGAACCGAATCCACCGGCACCGCGCTTCGTATCTGAAAGCTCTGACACCTCATTAAACTCAACAGCCAGATATGGCATGACCACAAGCTGCGCTATACGATCTCCGGGATTAATAGTGCGTGCCTGCGTTCCATCATTGTGAAGAGCCACAATATACTCTCCCCTGTAATCACTGTCACACACACCCACGCAGTTTGCCGGGCGAAGTGCCTGCTTTGCAGCTAAACCGCTTCTGGCAAAAACTGCTCCAAAATATCCGTCAGGAATCTCTATCGAAAGCCCCGTGCCTATCTTTGCTGTCTCGTGTGGCTCAATGACAAGCTCCTTAGTAATGTCGGCATATAAATCATAGCCTGCTGCATATTCACTTCCCCTTGTAGGGATTTTGGCTGTGGTTGTCAATTTTTTTATATTTATTTTCATTTTATAATTTCCCCTGATGTAATTTTATATATGACCGTCTATAGCCATTTATTACCCAACCTGTTAACTAATTATTTCCACTCCAGACTTGAGTGCTCAATCTTCCTGTCACGAAGCATAAGCTCTGAGACAGCCTCCTTTGCCGGCTTATCCTCAAAAAGCACTCTGTTTACTTCCTCGATAATCGGCATCCTTACATCATATTTTTCTGCAAGGGCAAGTGCAGCCTTTGCCGAATAGATGCCCTCTACAACCATCTTGACTTCTTTTGTTGCTTCATCCATTGTGTATCCCTGACCTATGAGCATTCCGGCCTTTCTATTACGGCTGTGACGACTCTCACATGTAACAATAAGGTCTCCGATACCTGTCAGTCCAAAAAGTGTCTCCGCCTTTGCTCCCATCTCAATCGCAAGCACAGATATTTCTGCAATTCCTCTGGTAATAAGCGCTGCCTTTGTATTATCTCCATAGCCAAGTCCGTCTGCCATGCCTGCTGCAAGTGCTATGACATTCTTGAGTGAGCCTCCAAGCTCCATTCCAAGCACATCAGGACTGGTATACACACGAAATACCTCATTCATAAAAAGATCCTGTACTATCTCAGCGGTCTTCTGTGTCCTTGCTCCTGCAACAACAGTCGTAGGAAGCAGCTGTCCGACCTCCTCTGCATGTGAAGGTCCACACATTACAGCCACATCAGCGCAAGGTATCTCACTCTCTACCACATCAGATATGGTCATAAGAGTGTTTTCTTCAATTCCCTTTGCCACACAGACAATTATCTGTCCTTCCTTCACAAACGGAGCCATTTTTACTGCTGTGCTTCTGGTGAATACAGAAGGTACCGCAAGTACAAGTATATCGTTATTTTTGATTGTTTCCTCTATATCTGTTGTAAAGGTAATGCTATCCGGAAGCTTTACTCCAGGAAGCTTATCAATATGCTCATGCTTTTCTTTAAGCATCTCAATCTCGCTCTCCACGATTGACCATATTTCAACAGAATGTCCGTTATTTGCAAGCACCAGGGATAATGCCGTTCCCCAGCTTCCTGCACCTATAATACCTACTCTACTCATTTTCTATGCCTCGTATTTTATATAATTATTATAATCCAAAACTATTATTTACTTTGCCTTCTGACCAAATTTATTTTCAGTTCCGCTTAAAAGTCTCTTGATATTGGCTCTGTGTCGCCAGATAGCCATCGCCGTAAAACAAGCAGCAAGTATATCAAACTCGACCGCATAATTGCCACTTACTCCAAGCAGCCCCATATGGTTAAACACAATTGCCTGAATCAGAAACGATATAACAACCAGTATAGAACCAAGCGAGACATATCTTGTTATGGCTACAGCAAAAATAAACAATACCAAACATATCGGAGCCGCAATCGGACATACAGCAAGTATCACACCTGATGTACATGCTATTCCCTTTCCTCCCTTGAAATTGAGAAAGAACGGAAAATTGTGTCCAAGCACCGCTCCAAAGCCTGCATACAGCTCTATGCATTTAACAGCCTGTGGATATGTATTTCTATATATGAAATAAAATATCAAAACCGCTATGATTGCCTTGAACAAATCACCAAAGAAGGTAACTGCACCGGCCTTCCATCCAAGTGTCCGAAGCGTATTGGTGGTGCCTGAATTACCGCTTCCATGCTCTCTTACATCTATTCCATGTGCCTTACCATAAAAATATCCGGTCTGAAAGGTTCCAAAAAAATACCCTACGACCAATGCTAAAATCCTAGCCAGTATCATTTTACTCATTTTCCTTTCGTTCTCTTGTAATAAACTTAAGTGCAGTTCCTCTGAAACCAAATGTATCCCTGATTCTGTTCTCAAGATATCTGGTATATGAGAAATGCATAAGATTCTTGTCGTTTACAAAGATTACAAAGGTAGGCGGCTTAACCGAAACCTGAGTCACATAGTATATCTTAAGTCTCTTGCCCTTGTCTGTAGGCGGCTGCTGCATGGCAACTGCCTCCGTAACGATCTCATTTAACACTCCTGTTGCAACACGCATTGAGTTATTTTCTATAACAACATCGATGAGCTCAAATATCTTGTTGAGTCTCTGACCTGATTTTGCTGAAATAAACAGTATCTCTGCATATGGTATAAAGCTTAATATCTGTCTGATTTTCTCTGTGTGCTGCTTTACGGTATTATTATCCTTTTCAATGGCATCCCATTTATTGACAGCAATGATAATTCCCTTGCCTCTTTCGTGGGCAATACCCGCAATTTTAGCATCCTGCTCAGTAACTCCCTCTGTAGCATCTATCACTACAATGACAACATCAGCTCTCTCAACTGCGGAAACTGCACGTATAATACTGTATCGCTCTATATCCTCTTTTATCTTATTCTTGCGCCTGAGACCGGCTGTATCGATAAATATATACTCCTTACCATCATATTTTATGGCTGTATCGATAGCATCTCTTGTGGTGCCTGCTATATCTGACACTATTACCCTGTCCTCACGGGCAAGCTTGTTGATAAGTGATGACTTACCTACATTAGGCTTACCTACTATAGCAACCCTCGGTCTGTCATCCTCATCGTTCTGCTTAGATGAATCCGGAAAATGCTTTACAACCTCATCAAGCATATCTCCAAGTCCGAGCATCGAAGCTGCAGATATAGGATGTGGATCACCAATTCCTAAGTTATAAAACTCATACACATCAGTCATATATTTTTCAAAGCTGTCCACCTTATTGACAACTAATACAACCGGCTTGTGTGAACGACGAAGCATATCCGCTACCTTTGAATCGGAATCAACAAGTCCCTGCTTCACATCTGTAATAAAAATAATAACATCTGCGGTGTCTATAGCAATCTGTGCCTGCTCTCTCATCTGTGACAGTATCACGTCTCCGGATTCCGGCTCAATACCACCTGTATCAATCATGGTAAAATTATAATCAAGCCATGATACATCTGCATAGATTCTGTCTCTTGTGACACCCGGAGTGTCCTTTACTATAGATATCCTCTCTCCTGCAAGCGCATTGAAGAGAGTAGATTTTCCAACATTTGGACGGCCAACGATGGCCACTACTGGTCTGCTCATATACTCTCCTGTTCTAAATTCATATTAGATTATAGACTAATTGTAACTATTCAAAATAATGATAGAATAATAAACAAAACATCTATAACAGAGTAATTATATCACAATACCATTTACAGAGACAACTATTCATATGTCAAAAGTGGTTCTTTTGATGAAATTAATCCATTTTCTTTAAGAACAGCTATCAGATTAGTACAGTTTTCGCCAAAACTAATGTTGACCGAATACGTTTCAATACCATCGGAACGGGCATCCCCAAAATCAGAATACTCCTTTGTCACACCCAGTATATCCAACAGCTCCTCATACCATGTGAAGCCATAGACATTCCAGCTTTTTCCAATCCTGTTGCCCTTTGGCACTGTAAAATTCAGCATAAGATCGTACATATAGCTGTTATCCTTATCCACTCCGTCAAGCATTCTCTTCAAATTATATTCCTGCATCACACCGGCCTCAACATCCTTCTTCACAGCCTCAAAAATATCCGCTGCAACTTTTCCGTTAAAGCTCTCATTCAGCACATCTACATATTTATCATCATACTGTTCTGCCGAGCCATTGATAAAGGTAATATCTGTCGTATCACACTGCATTATGGCATTAATAATATTCTGTGGTTTATTTTCCTCCGCCATAATCGCCCTGCACTGCTTATGTGGATTAAAATCATCGGTTGTATGATATACACGGTTGACCTTTTCTCCGTTTTTTAATGTATATGAGATCGTAATATTCCAGGAATCATTATATCTCTTTTTAAAATAATCCTTTTTCTGCGCCATAAGTATCTTTTGAGTCTCTAAAATCTTTTCAACATCCTTTCCCTCCAGGTTGATATCAAAATCTATGGCTATACTGGCAGAATCAATATCAGCAAGCTTCGGTATATAATTTTCCTGCACATTTCCGTAAACTGTTATACCTCCAAATACAACTACAACAAACCCACCGAAAGCAATGATTTCCTTAAATAGTGCTTTAGAAAAAATTTTAAAATTCTTCCTTATAATCATCTCTAAAAGTAAGAAGACTATGATTCCAAGCACCACTGCAAGCATCATAATCGCAGGAACACCAATGCTGATTCTAAGCCCAAGCAGCAGCGACGCTGTAACCGTAGATAAAATCAGTCCTCCAAGACAGCCAAGCCCCCATCTGAAAACAGGCTTAAGCTTTGGAATAGCTATAAAACTTCCTGCATTTTCCAAATCTCTGTGCTTATAAATCTTATAAGAAATAAAGTATATAACTGCAGCCGCGATGACATAGACTACGATAGTATTTGTGCCTCTGAAGGTATATTTAATACAGTAATAATCATCTCCTGCGTTCTTCATGGTCGGATGAAAGCCTACCCGATTGAGAAGCTGCAACATAGGTGCAAACCACGTAACACTTATTTTCTTTACAAATTCCATATATGGAAGCCCGTATGATACATATGTGAGCACATTGGCAATGGCAATAACCGCTCCTCCATACAAAAGATTGACAACCGCATACATCACAGCCACAGAAACTAGCTGTCCTGTAATCATTGCGCACAGACACACCAGGCTGTACATAAAAAATGATATTCCCATTGCAGCAAGCAGATTGATTCCAATATGTACCACCTTAGTATTTCCATATGATATACATATAACAAACGACATAATGTACTTAATTATCTGCGGAATCCACATAAACAGCAGACCTGTCAACACATTGGTCGAAAAAAGCTGACGTCTTGTCACAGGCATAGAGTGAATCATATTACAAGCTCTCGAATTATACAGGTAACTGAACATTGCCATGCCTGTAACCAATGCCATGACAAAAATAAAAATCATATCCGCCTCCATGCTGATAGCCGGGGATATTATATCAAGCATATACTTATGCCAGTTTTTGCCATAAATAAACTCTGCATTCTTAAATCTGCTCCACATGGAAAAAGGACCGTTGAGTAATAGCACTATTGTATACAGTGTCCAGATTGGCCAGTAAAGCTTTACATTCTTTTGCAGCATTGTTCTATTAATAAATGATATCTTTGACTTCATAGTCCTCTCCTCCCATCTCATAGATAAATATTTCCTCCAGAGTAAGAGGCAGTACATCCACTACCTGCGGACTGTCTTTGCCATCTGTAATCGCCTTTACTACAGCATCAGGCTCTCCACGTACTATAACAGTGTATACTCTTCCTATATTTGACATATGAAGTACTTTAAAATCCTGTGGTATCTTAGGCATACCATACGGACACGCAATCTGAATCTTTGAAATATTGCCCTGCAGCTCTGTAAGAGAGCGCTCTATCATAATCTTTCCCTTATTGAGAATACCTACATGATCACACACATCCTCCAGCTCGCGCAGGTTATGAGACGATACAACCACTGTAGTATTATTTGCAGCCACATCATCAAGCATGATAGACCATATCTGTCTTCTCATGACAGGATCAAGCCCATCAACAGGCTCATCGATAAAATTGGGTAGCCCTCTCCTATCCCTTGAAAACACTGGCTTTAACGGTAGACACATCTGTGTATTGTGTTCCTTTTCCGGTATTTAAGCTCTACTTTCTTTCACTTCTATATTACTCTTTTATATTTCCAACCACAACAACCGGAAGCTTTTCCCCTCCGGCTGTGTGTATTATTTTCTGATTTTAATTACAGATTTTTTAATAGATTCAAATCCTTTTTATTCAACGCTTTTTGTAATCTGATATTTTCTTTTTCCAGTTTTTCTTTTTCTCGTTTCATTTCCCGGATCTGCTGTTCCAGTAGTTCAATCCGGTTTTTCATTACTATGTCACCTATGTATCTTTTAGGATCAATCAAGCCAACCTGCTGCTCTATTGCCCGGTCCATTTCTTTTCTGACTGTTTCATTTTTATAGAAAAATCCTCTGGATAGCCCTGTCCGTTTTACCAGCTTTGGAACCGTCACCTTTTCTTTTTCTGTAATCATCTGTCTGATTTCCGTAATTGCTCTGTTTATCTTTTCTTCACTCGTTTTCCGATTACAAGCTATCATCGTATCGTATTTGTTCATATTCTTCCTCCCATCCATCCAAACAGCTCAGAATCATCTGCGATAATCGGTTTCTTGTTTTTCTTGTATCATTTGCCAGGATTATATTGCTCATTTTTCTATAGTACTTGACATTTCTTAAGCTTTTATGACCGAGCAGTCTTGCTATCGTCCAGTCATCCAGATGCATTTCTGCAAGCTTTACTCCGTAAACATGCCGATACATGTGTGTGCCAAAAGTAAAATAATTTCCATTATCATCCCTGAGATTTTCCCGATAAATTGCTTTTGTAATTCTTGTATAAATTGTTCCGTATGACACTATTTTTGTGGGATCTTTTTCGCTCACGAAAATATATTGACATTTTCCGTATCGTTCTTCTGTATATCGAATTGCTTCCCTGATTAAAGCAGCTAATTCCTGACTGACTGGTTTTTCATAATAGTGTGTTTTCATTTGATAAATTCTTATCAGCGTATCACCATTTTTCTCAATCAGGCAATCATTTCGCAATGTCATCGTATCGGATATCCTTGTTCCCAACATCTGGTGGATTGTCAACATTCTGGCTGTTTGTATATCCACTTTGGAAAGGAACGAATTAAAACGCTTTAGTTCTTCGTCTGAGTAAACTTTAAATTCTGGCTTGATATCCGGTGGGATATCTCTGTTTAATATTAGTTCTTTTATCTGTGGGTATTGATAAATGTCTGCCACCATATTGAGAAGGGATCTAAGCCTTGTTATTTCTGCCCGATATCTTTTTGTTCCGGTATCTTCCGTTTTCATATATATCAGATATTTTTCCATGATTGTTCTGTCCAAATCAGCACAGGAATTTATGTCTTTATGGTTCTCCTTCAAATATCTGGAAAATCTTCGAATAGCTGTCATTTCTTTTTTTACAGTTCCAATGCTCTCTGTTCTTAGTTGGAAATATACTGCTTTTTTTATCTCTTCCTTTAAATCCGGTTGATGGATTTCCTTAAAATTTATGATTTTTGTGAAACGTGTTAAGTCTTGTTTCACTTCTATATCAAGTTTTTCGATTTCCCAAATGTCTTTCGCTATCTCATTTACGTCTGCCTCTTTTAAACGAACCAGATAATCTATCAGATGCCCTACATACGACAATGTTTTAGCCTGTACAATTCCTCTTTCTCCATCCACCTTTTTATAGGACTCCGTCAATGGCAGTCCCTGTTTCAAGAGCCAGGTTTTCATTTTTTTAATCCATTTTGTTTTTTCCCAATCCAGGAAACTCTCTGGCTTATTCTTTTGCTGTTGTATCATATGGCACAAGTGATGATAAAAACGTCTTTGCGAATATAATTTTTCTGCTCCTACTGTTTTGCTTCTTTCCTGCAGGAAATCACGCATTTCATTTTGCATCTGTTCTGAAGGCAATAATTCTAAATCATATTTTGGATCTGTTCCCATCCGTTTTTTACTTTTCTCACTGGCTTTTTTATAAGAATCCAATTCCTTTATATAAAATTTATTTTCCACGTTTGCACCTCTTTATTCCGGAAGCAAGGCTATTTTCTTCCTTTTCGAAAAGCTCCTGGTTCGCTTTCGAAATTCTCTTTGGCATATAATCCACATATTGCTGTGTCATTTCTTCATAATCATGTCCTAAATAGTCCCTGATGCTTTGAAGTGGAACTCCATCGTCATAAAACATGGTTGCTATTGTATGCCGTTACGGTATAATAACGACAAACAGAAAAAGCCTTTATTTTCAAGGGGTTTGAGCGTTTGTCGTCTTTTATTCAATTCCTTTTCCAAGTTGAAAATTGACGAAAACTATAAAGAAAAAAGGAGGCTGTTTTATTAACGACAAAATTTAATAGTGCCAGCGGTCCGGCTTTATGTCTGACCGCTGGTTGCCGTGGGCGTTTCACTTTTATAGGTGGACGCCCTTTTTTCATACTCATTTTCGAGAGAAAGGAGATCCACATGGAATTAAACGAAATGGAAAAAAAGCTGCTCTTTCAAGTGGAGGGCGATTATCAGACAAAGATCCTGAATGAACTTTATATGACCGTGCGGT
>ENA-UALR01000200-UALR01000200.1-human-gut-metagenome-genome-assembly--contig:-NODE-200-length-29469-cov-18.256375_pt1 | contig 29469 bp, 31 predicted proteins | sample MGYA00243702_ERZ654472 | MGnify/ENA primary metagenome ERZ654472 (study PRJEB26926, sample SAMN06164398) | human gut metagenome | biome: ENVO:00009003; feature: ENVO:2100002; material: ENVO:00002003...
AGATTTGCCTTGTTATTTATAAACATCATTTATTTAAAATTATAATAAATAGAATGTCACTTTATCTTTTAAGTGGATTATGTAATTGTGGTGTTCATAGTACATTTTAGATTTACAACAATATTTAAACTTTTTTCCGCTTCCACATATACACAATTCATTTGCCCCTTGTTTTTTTATAGTATTGTTACGTTTAAAAATTTTATTGTCTTGAACTGTAAAAAGCTGAAAGCTATAAACATCCCGTTTTAGAAATTCATCAAGCATAGTGAACTTTTCAATTTCCGTTCTATCATCGTCTGATAATTCGATTATACATCTTTTATCTTCTGGATTTGACACAAGTGCTACTGCATTTACTTCCTCAATTTCCAAAATATTCTCATATGCAATCTCTCCCCAGTATAAATCACCTTTAATGTGAGGACATTCAAAACTATTCATTGGTTTGCCGCATATTCCACATTCGGATTTCGTTATCACATATTCAGAACTCACAAAAGTATTATAAGGATACATTCTTTCATATTCTCGTAATAGTTTATTTAATATAGGAAGTTCCATACGTTTATCAATCTCAACAAATTTGCCAATTCCATATATATCATCGAAACAATCCTGTAATTTATTCCATGATTGTTTATACTTCTTGTTCTGCAATAACGAAAAATAAGAAGCCAAGTTACCAAACAAGTGAAAATAAAGTTTAGTAACAAACGCTGAATTAGCAAGCCTTTCATTTTCATTTTTTACAGCTTTTCTTTTTACATCATCAAATAATGGAACAGCTTGTGTATATTCCAGAAACGGTTCATCAAAATTTGATATTTCTAGCTTTTGTTTTTTTTCATTCAAGAGTTTCTTTATAACTAAAACCTCTTCCATAGAGGTCTGTTCAAAAAAATATTCTATCATATGTCTCCTATAACTTATTGATGTCAATTTTCTCAAAGTTCTCTTTAAATGCTTCTGCACTACCTCTATAATGAAGTTCTTTGAAATCATCTCCAGTCTTTATTTTAAAAGTAATATCCACATCACAAGGCTCTTCCTCTCTGCCTTTTCTTTTCTGATTAATGTAGTCACTTACTACATTAATTGCAATAGGTAATAATATATCTGTTGCAATGAAAATCAATGGCATCCAAATGTCAAAAGAATGTAAAGAACGTACTTTAATATTATCCTCAGCCAAAATCTCTATATTTTGTTCCAAATTCATGCTTTTACAATATTTATAAAAAGACACAGCTTCATCAGCAAAATAAAAATCGTCATTATACTTATATGGCATAATGAGAATATCGGAAATATCTGCTTTTTTCATACATTCTTCTGATATGTTATCTTTCTCATAATATTCTTGTAGGGAGTATTCGCTATATCCAACAGCACTATGTGTCATCTTCATCATTTCCACCTCTTCTTTGATTTTATGATAAAAATTATAGCATTTTTTTAATACCCCTACAATCTAATATTTAAGTGTCGTGTAAATATGGTGTGCCTATAGCCTTCTAACAAAAACTATATTATTTACTCACAATATCTTTTTTGTAAACGCACAATAGCAGATGAATTTTCATATAAAAGGTACGTGCTATTGTTCGTTTACGATCAAAATCAGCTACTATGAACAGAAAACGTTCTGGTCTTTTTGCGCTTATATGGTACGGAGTCGCAAAGAAATAGAAATGCTGGTAAACCTGATCAATATCAGTTACTGTGCTATGAAGATCCTGCCCGTTAGAGCGCGCCCATGGCGCGCAAACAAGGAAAAGCACCTCAGAGATTTCTCTCCAAGATGCTTGTGTGCATATTGTCTTCTTCTTGATTCATTCCTCATATGGAATGCGGAAGTAGTCCAAACTTGCCTTAAACTTATCCTGCGCGGATAAACAGGTGTCTGTCAGATACCCTTTCTCCGACTTCCATTCATGCAATCCCCTGTAATAGAACATCTTATGCTGCTCATCAATGATGAAGGGCACGATTCCGTTTCTCAGGCATTCCTTAAACATGATGAGTCTGCCGATACGGCCGTTGCCATCCTGAAACGGATGGATGGCTTCAAACTCCACATGGAACGCAAGAATATCCTCCAGTGTTTTTTTCTTTTCTTTGTTGTAGTTTCGCAGTAATTCCTGAATCCTTTTCGCCACATCCTCCGGAGCAGCAGTTTCAATACCGCCTACTTCATTCGGCAGCTTCTTGTAATCTCCAACAGCAAACCAGCTCTTTCTGGAATCACTCGTTCCATTCTTCAGTGTCCTGTGCAGCTCCTTGATAAAGCTCTCGCTGATTGGCTTGTCTGCCTGGTCGATCACCATATCGATGCAACGGAAATGGTTTGCTGTCTCAACGACATCATCCACATTGACCGTGCCGCCCTTATCGTCAGTGATACCAATCGTATTCGTTTCAAAAATATATCGCGTCTGGTCGTGCGTCAGTCTGCTTCCCTCGATGTGGTTGGAATTGTAGGTCAGATTGATCTGCACCTTATGATAAATGCCACCTTTTATCCCGCTGACCTTCTCAGCCCACAGGAATCCGAGCAGATTCTTCGGCGCATCCTGTTTCTTGTTTGCCCTTTCCGGTTTGACCGCATTTTCAGGAATATTCCATGTCTTTCCGGTCAGAAAAGCGTCCGGAATCCGGCCCGAAGCACAATAATTACGAACTGTTCTTTACGAGACGGCCCATTTTTTTGCCGTATCAGCCACAGATAAATACCTCATAAGCCACCTCCATAGTAATTTTTGTTCTTAGTATATGCCGTTATCGGCAAGAAATCAAGTTATTATTTGTTAACAATCCATCTTTTTTGCCGATAGCGGCAATTTGGCTTATAATTTTTACTTGAATGTGTTGTCTTCCTCGTTGCCATTTGACCACATTGGTGCCTGACCCCAATGTGCCTGATACTGTTTGTCAATGCATTGTCCTTACTGTTAACAATTTGTTAACCGTGCCTTCCCCTTTTTACTCATGGATCCGGCTATTCCAGGATTCATACAATGACAAACCCTAAAATAGATTGGCAAACCCTAAAGAACTTTGATTATACGCCGTTTTTTTATGGCTTAAAATAATACATTCGTTTAAGAGAAAGAAAAACCTTCGTCATTATTTCTTTCCTTTTAATGCTTTACGTATTTTAGGAATGTGGTTTTTCAAATCCCTGTCTATCAGTTCATCTTCACCGAAGACTTCCTTTGCGTGATTAATATATGTAAAAAAATTCCCTGGTTTTGCTTTAGCACCGTGTATCGAATAGCTTTTATATAGATTATCAGCTCCGGACAATGTTGGATTCTTAGAAATTGATTTTGCTTTTCTGTACATACGATAGTAATATTTGCTTATCGTTTTTGACCGAACAGACACACTTTGACCATCAAAGGTAAAGCCAAGAAAATTAATCACCTTCATACTCACATCTGCCTTTTCTAATAAATCTCGCCCAATATTCTCCACTCTTGATTCCGCAACCGCAAAAATCTGTGTTTTACTCGGCTCAAGTTCCAGATTTGGAATTTCCTTCAAAATACTTAATACATTTTGGAAACAAGCTATCTCAGACCTATTAGCTGGTACAATGACAATAAAATCATCGCTGTATCTCATGTACATTCCACCTAACGCTTTAACGTAGTCATGAATTTCTTTATCAGCATTAATCATGTAAATATTTGCCAACACTGCACTGATAGGCGAACCCTGTAGTATCTGTTTGGTTTTATTATTCCTAGATATACGGCTCCTGTTGTTACGATACTCTTCTTTGGAAAGAGCCAATCTCCTCTTGTTAGAATCCACCAACCTCCATGGTATATGGAATAGCCTCCCTACTCCTTACATTTCCATAATGCCATCGGATGATTCTTTACTCTTTCGATAATATCTGCATCCTCAAAAAGTAGTTCTGGCATATACTTTTTCTGCTCAAAGTTTTCAAGATATTCCCTCTCTTGTGCGGTCAGAACCATAAGATCTGCTATGTATTCCTTAGCCATCCTCTTTCTTTCATCCAACTGGAAATTATCTTTCTTATTAAGCACAGGGAACAAATCTCTTCTTATCTTGTTGAAATCAAGTGTATCAATAGCCGAAGTATCGAATGATTTATTAATTGTATCAGCTGAAATAGTCATATAGAAAACAAAGCATTTTCTATACAAATCTCTCCGATTGTCAAATAAACCTTCCGCCATCATGCTACACCAGTCATACAGATCCCTTGCTGCAGCTCTTGTGATAAGTGCATTTCCTTTAGCAGCAAATATCTCCATTGGGTTTACCATGCGAATCTTCATTCCATCGTCAAATGCTTCTGGCAGTATACTTCTATATACTGGTTCAAAAATATGTGCACGAAGAGAATAGTTCAGCTCAATCTTAATCATATCTCTGTTGCCGCCAGCATTCTGATAATTGTAATGAAATGCATCAAGGCTATGACTAAATCTCGAAGCCTCTGATAACTGATAGCCCTCCGATTCCATATATGTTTTAATCGCATCCGCTATCTTCGAACGGCATTCGAGCATATCCTTCCTAGTATCATTTGGCGTATAATCCATATCAATATCTACCGATAATCGAGGCAAATTGAATACTGTAAGATTGATTGCCGTTCCACCTTTTAGTAATAAATGTTCTCTTAAAAACTCATCTTCATTCAAGAATTTCAGTATTTCTTTTAATCGAAGTACCTTTTCAAAGGTATCTCGTACAAAGCCACTTTCAGTGGCCATTCTTCCAAGTTCAGCTCTATTATATTGCGGCATCTTCCATCACCCCATTTTTTAAATTATAAATATTCTCTGGAATTACAAGCTTCCATTCATCCACATATCGTCCACCAGACATATCCTTTGTCAAATAACGCTTGCTCTTTCCAATCTTGCTCTTACATGTATCAAAGAATTCTTCAGACAGTCCCATTTGCTCTTTATGGTCAGATAGCAAAAATCCCATCTTCTGGTATAAAAACTGATTAGACAAGAGAGCTAAATATTTAAGAACTCTCTTTTCCTGCATGCACTTCATACTTCCAATATCCTGAAGTATCTCTTCAATACCAGCTATTTTATCCATGTCCTTTATACTGTCAACCAGAGTCCGCTCCAGATTAGTTATGCGAATTCCACCACTTAACGCAGGCGTTTCCACTCCTTCCATGTCCTTTGAGACCACGTATCGATAAGTGTATCCATCAAAATCAAACTCTCGAAAGCTTGTTTCTGAGGCGACATATACATCGTAATATACCTGATCAGTGATACCGTAATATTCCATAGCAGTATGGTGAGACACATAGGATGTTGGTGTAATCTTACTAGCTATCTGAAATCGATTTGCAACTGGAGCACCTGTCTCTCCGCTGATGCAGGTATACATGTTATTGCGAATCTTTGCTACCATACCCTCTTTCATCAATCGCTTGATAGCAGAACGTGCACTGTCCATATTCTCATAATATTTATTTACATCCTCCACAGTAAATACTGGAGTTTTCAATAGTTCAAAATATAAATTCACGATTAACGCCTCCTAGTGATATCAATTTAGGTCATTATCAAGCTATTTTGTCAAGTTTATAAACTTATATATACTCTTGATTCTTGATTTTGTCAAGTTTATTTTTATCTCATAATAGTTTATTTCAGTGTTAATCTGTTGTATTTTTAAACTTTTTTATAAATATCATGGTAAGTGCGTAATCGTCCGTACCTTGATTTTCAAAACAAGCCGCCCATTGGGCGGCACATTTTATTTCTTCTCTTTAGTTCGAAATCCTTCCGGTAATTCATCTGACCATGGCAGAAGCCGATTTAGGTCATCCGGTTTTGGAAAAGGACCCATTTTACGAAGCTCGTCTAATACATAGGTAAGATATATATTACGTTGTCCACGCTTCCATTCAGTACTATCTTGGCTCTGAGCGTGCCGCTGCCATTGAGCATCTTAAAAGCCTTGAAGCTCTGAATATTTACCCAGAACAGTGTCATTATTTTTGACCGCGAATATTACTCTGATATCTTGCAACGAACCTTTTTGATAAGTCAATTACTTATGTGGAATTTCTGATTTGCTTTGTATTGACGATTTACAGGATGAAGCTGTAAAATGTCGGTCTCAAATCATGCCCGGCAGGTCATACAAACGAAAGAAACTCAGAATGAAAGGGCGCACACATTTTAACAACCTTAAAGTAGCTTTTTAATTTCAAACTCTTAATTCAACATTCACTTTCCAGAGACCAATTTAATTAAAAGTCTCTGGAAAAGTACGCTTTTTTTCAAATAAAAATTTCGATATAGTTTCTGATAAATTTCCCTGTTAAATATCAAATTATGTGTGCCATGATTATGCCTTATTTTTGCTTATGTTGACGCTATTTTGACCACATTGGTGCCTGACCCTTTCTATCTCTTTCTGGAGCTGCGTAGGACTCGTAATATTAACAAATGTATCGCACCTGCAGTTTAGCGGGTGCGATTTTTGTATTATCTATATTTTCCTTCAAACAATTCCCATACATAAAAAGCCTCTTGTGCGATTTCATCATAAGGTGGTGCGGTTACGCCTAAAGTTGTATTTCCCATATCAGAAAGTCTTAAATTACATAAATTTACTCTGCCTATTTGTTTCCTTATATCTTCTTCCTTACTAAGAAACCATCTTGCCTCAGTTATAAATAATTCAAAACTCATTTTTTCTATTTTTTCAATTATGTAGAAGTAAATGTAATTAAGCTCTATCCATGCTCTACGAAGTGGATTCCCATATAAAGTATTTACTATTTGCTTGGAGTAATCTCCAAGTCGCATTCTCTCCCACTTATTCTTTAGTAAATCATACAGTATCCACTTTTCTACACCACATCTTCCTTCAATATTATCAAATTCCAAATCCCAATTTCCGTTATAATCAGGGTCCATAAATTTAGGTAGAATAGACCGTCCATGAGCTACTGCATTCCTAATGGCACACAAATCGCTAATAAATCCTATGCATTCTTTCATTTTTTGCAAAATATCCGGAATATTATCTTTCTTAGAATAAACATCATAAAAAATAGTTATAAGCTCTGACAACTCACTTAGTTCTAACTGTTCCATTAAATCCAACAATGGCACAGCATTCTCATCCGTTAAGTAGTCAAACTCATCCGAGCTGCCCCTGTATCTTCTTTTATCTCTTGCACGCTTAATCAGCTTCGCAATTTTAGGTTTCTTGGCTACCCATTCTGATATTACTTCTGCTCCTACATCTTGTCCATCATCAACAATCCTTATTCTATTGAAATATGTTTTATAAGCATTTTCTATGCCTGTAATCCATGATAAAATATTTTTCCTAAACTCAATATCTATTCTATCTATTACAAAAAGCAAACCTATTTTAAACTTAGCATCAATACAATCAAGATCACTATGCTTCCCTACTTGCATCTTAATGATTTCTTTACAAGTAAATATTCCCGGCGATAAGTATTCTAACATCCTTGGCTGAAAATTATTTTCTTCAAGCCAATCTGCAAATTCCTTATCATCAAATACAGGATAATAGAAATTGTATTCACTTAACCTTTTTCTAATATTTTGAATGGCATTATTCTCAATAATTCGTTCTTGATATTTCCATTCATCTCCTATAAACCTAATACCTGTCGCTTCTTTAATATCCCTGTCTCTTACTCCCTGACTTTGACTTAATGCAAACTCAACCTCCTCTGTGTATTTAATATATTGTTTTCCTTCTTTTTCTTCCAACATAGAATTTTCTATTCTAAACGGTATCCATTCATGTTCAACTTTGAATGCATCTGTGTCAATTATCCCATAATTATTTTTTAGCTCCAGTATTCTTCCTCTAGGCATATCTTTTCTCTCCTTTACACATGGTATTCGACCTTCAAAACGCCACTTATCATAAAACAGAACACACTGTGTGCCATTTTTACCCACATTATACATACATTCTAATTATACCTTTGTAATGGTAATTTCTCATTCAGATTGTATACATAAAAATATCTGAAAAATAAAAAGCAGGTAGCCAGCCACACAGCCGGCTACCCACCAAATTATTTTTAAACCAGCTTCCTGGCACATTATTGCAGAAAGTTGGCTATGCTAATTACTGTTTTCTCAATTCTTCCAAAAGCAATCCGATCTTACTGCCTACAGTATATTCCAGTTCCTGATCGTCCTCACAGAACTGCTTCTCATTCGAGATTGCTTTATCAATCCGCTGCATCAATGCATCCACATCATACTTCGATTTAGTAAATCCCGGCATCAATGTTCGAAGCTGTTGCTCTGTATAGCGCCGCTTAGATGTGACCTTCGGATTTTCTAAAAGCTGCTCCGTATCCAGATTCATCACTTCATCAAAATGCAACAAGAGCCAAAATTCAAAACAGGGATTGGTTAGATAAAAGCCGAAGCCATTATCTTTACACTTATTCAAAACATAGCTATATTGGTCATTTCCAGGATGAGAAACAAAGCTCTCTCTATCACGGTCAATGATAAAGCAAATTTTGTCCAGTCCTTCTGCGTAAGTGATTGCCTGCTCTTTTATGATTTTTGATACATCATCAACCACATGTGTAATTTCGGTTTCTTCAGCAAGGATTCCAAGTAATTCCTTACAAGTCTTTTCCATATCTGAAACATCGTCCTGCAGCCGCACTTGAATTGTTTCCTGGCAAGCCGTGCGTAAAACTGTCCACACATTCTTTGCCATCACGCCTCTTGTTGTTAGCACTTTCAGATCAAACAGATAATCCATAATCCAGTTAAGAAGCGTTTCATAGGAAATGGTCTTTTTCTCATCTTCCTCAAGATTCAAAAGCACACGATCCAGAATTTTCTTTGGATTGCTCCATCCCACCTCGCTGTAACTACGCATAACTGGAACCAGCTCAATCAATGGATTGATACCGAGACTGTCTTTTTGCTCATTTACTGCATCAAAATAAATTTGCTCGGTTTCTTCGCCCTCATAAACCAAAAAGTATTTCTTTCTTGCCTCCGCAGATGCTAATACTTTGGAACGCTGAGCGAAATTCTTCTTTTCTCTCATGTGTACTAATCCTCCTTTACTGGGAAAATTGTACCAAAAATCGGAACTCCGCCATATCTGCCCTCCAAATATGCCTTGTCAATCTTCTGGTCAAATCTAGCGTTATATTCCTCCAACGAATAAATATCGGATTCACCGGTTTTTTTCTTATCAATAAACCAGATTTCATCCCGTCTCAGCAGATCAAAATCCATCAATCTGGATTCATGAGTAGTAACAATCAGCTGAATGTTCTTTTCTTCTGCCATCTTTAAAAAGTTCTCAACAAACTTATATGTCAGACTCGGATGCAAGCAGCGATCCAATTCATCAATCACATAAGTTTTGCCTTCACCTGCAATCAGGATTTCCAGCAAATCAAGAATTCTGACTGTTCCATCAGATTCTTCGTCCAGGCTAAACAGAACTTCCTTCGGTCCGTGACAAAATTCGATTGTTTGACATTTTAAAGTATCACTTCCATCAACCGTAATCACGAAGAAATCAGTTGCGCTTCGCATAACAAGGTTGATACCTTTGATATCCTCATTTCCTCTTACTTCGACTTGCTTCTGCTCCAGATCTGCAAGAATACGTTCCTGAAGATTCTTTGGAATTCCATGAAGCACCTTTTCTATAGACACATCTACCATACGGAAATTCGTAATTCCGATTCCAAATGCAGAAATGATTCTACATACTTCGCTGACTTTATCTGCTTTTGACAGATATACGTAATTTGATACCGGCTGATTCGGATAGTTAATATCAAAGCGGTTACCAAACCACAGGAATACTTCTTGCAATATTTTGGCCGATTCATATGTCTGATAGAGATTCTTCTTGTTTTGATTCATAACAGATAAGAACAAAATGGAAGTATCATCCCTTATGTCATCTGCATAACCTTTGAGTTTATCATGCACTTCATTTTTTGCCAATTCGCCACCAAGCTCATACTGCTTATTTTCTACGTCACGAGAAAATAAAACTTTTTCAGAGTTATCGGAGCGCAACTCAACAAGCCATTCAGAAACAAATTTACTCTGATTCAGGATCACTTCAAAACCATAGGAGTAGTACTTGTTGTTAAGCATGATCTCAACTTCGAAGTAACTCGGCTTATCTCTGTTGGCAGAATCAACTTTGCAGTATTTCTCTGTATGTCCATCCGGCAAACCAGACACAACAACACGCTTCATGAAATTCATAGCCTTGACCAGGTTGGATTTACCCGCTGCATTCGCACCATATACTGCCGCAAATTTTAGCAGCTTGATTTTTCCATCATCGTAAATATGCTCTTTCTTGCTCCGAACCTTCCCTGCAATCATTGAGAATTCTTCTGTACTACCATCATTTCGGGAAGAGAACGAAAGAAAGTTTCTTACATTAAACCTTATAAGCATAGCCATACCTCCTCTTTTATATCAGCATATACGTTTTTTTCACTTTTGTCAACACATATATCCAGTATAGCATTGTTGTTTTTCTTTGTTGTACGATTTTTTCACTTATGTCATTTACTTTCAGCTCCAAAAACATACTGTTCAGTTATAATCGCTCTCCACTATTGTTCCGCTATTCGTATTATTCGGGGGGGTGCCTGTCACCTGATATTTCTTAGGACCAAAGATAAAAAATTATTTTTGATAATCTTTGTAATTCTTAATTTGCTGTATTATCTCGTCTAATTTCTCATTTGTAGAACCATCATAAATATCTGATTTTGAGATATCATCAAGCTGTTGTTCTATTTTGTCCCAGTCTGGATTGTTGTTATCTATCGCTTGCTGGATGGAATCAAGCTGTTGCTGGATCTTGATAATATCAGAATTATCATTTTTCTGCCAGATTGCAATTCCAAGAGTAAGTGCTAAAGCTAGATAGGCTGGAATAAGCGACCACTTGAAGTTGATTTGTTCTCTTGTCTTAAACTTATTCTTGATAAATGCATCAAGTTCAGGATTTCCATATATCTGTTTACAAATAAACTGGGAACAGATTAGCTCTTTTGCCTTGTTGTATTCAAAATAGTAGTCAATATAGTTTCTAAAATCTTTAACATAATCCGTTCTCACATTTGGATACAAGGATTTTGATTCATTTATATCTACTTTGTATAAGCCATCAGGTGTCGGATAAGTAATAGATGGTTCCTTGTGTGTTTTTGTTTTTCCATAGGTAGTTTCATTAATCGGTTTGTATTCAAAAAATGGTTCAAAGTCAGATTTTGAAAGTTGTTTATCCACTTCCAATACAAGACCTTCCAATTTTAGAAATTGCCAAATAGTCAGGAATTCTTTTATGTCAGAAAATGAATTATTGATATTAATTCCATCAAAAAAGTCATATTCATATTTGGTAGAATTATCTACAACTACAGTATATTTTGAGCCATTCTTTGCTATTGTTGGTTCTACATCTTCGAAGTCTTCTAATTTGGGTATATTGGGTACAGACTGTGGAATTAAATCATTGTTACATAATAATTGATTACTTTCTATAAAGGTTTTCTTTAAGCGCTTATAGCAATTGCCTTTCTCACTTTCATTTAATCGGTTTAGAATGTCGTTTTCATCTAATTTTTTATATGTACTTAAATCAAAGGCTTTTAAGTAGGTGCTAATATCGGTTATTTCGCCAGAAGCTATTTTCTTTATAATCAACTGCTGATGCTTATTGAATTTCATATCGTTCACCTTCTTTTAGTTGTCAGTTTTCATATCATCTTGAATTTGAAAAAGTCTCATTTTAACAAGATATATTACATTCATCGTGCCTGGCATCATTATTGATATCACTCTCTATCTCGAATACTTCCATCAAAAGCAAGTATTTTTGCTCCCTGTCCTAAAGAATTCATTATAATTGCCTGAATTACCTCATCTCCACAAATATGAATCGTATCCTGGTAATCGTGAACATCATATTCTATCTGCAGCTTATTAATTTTATAACTTTGTTCCTTGTAAATAAAATATGCATTTTCATACTCGAACAATTGCATGAATCCTTTTCCTTCAGAGTCTCTTGGCAAAGCATTCATTATTTCCAACATACTTTTCCTGCTCTGTCCATCATCTATAAACACTTCAGAGTTACATGCACCAATGTGGAATTCTTTCGGTAACGCATCAGGATAGTTTTTCTGAAACCATAACGTATCTATGTTGAAATGAACTTTATAATTCTCAGCAAACAACATATGCACTTCTACATATATATCCCGTACTCTTTCCTTCCAATCTTCATCATTTGGCTTGCGTATTTCCATGAGTTGAATACCACACGATTCAGCAAATAACATCGCACCTTTTTGATATCCATTTCTACAAGCATAGATTCCCTGAATGTTTCCACTTATATCTTTCAATACACCATCAAATGCAACTATTTTTTCCTTTTTCACCGGATTTTTATAGTTTTTACACTCGACAGCAACCCTATGCCGCACTCCAGCAAAAGTAAACTCCCAATATAAATCTATCTGATGTGTTGCTCCGCTTTTTCCCTGAAATGTAACGTTGTGTTGAATTACCGGATTGTAAATACCTTCCGTAGCATACAAACAATCATATACGTTTTTTACTAAAAGCTCATATTCAGTCCCCACCTTCGATGTATTCATATCTCCCTCCCGTAATTCCACTATTCATTATCGAACAGTAAGCTTATTAGCATTGTCGTTATCCCAGCCTCCCCTGCCATCATAAATAAGAATATCCAGTTATCCCTGTGCAAACTCATGATACTTTTTATCCCAGACACGCTCCCAAGAGCCAAAATAGCACCAATAGCAGAACGCCTTGTTTCGTCAATTTTCCTTTTATATATTCTTTAGCTATTAAAAAGGTAACGATGTGCGTGCAAGAAATGTTTCGTCATCTGACACAGACTCAACATTAAAATATGGATTTTTATGGTAAAATACAGTATTTTCCTGATGTGCATAAAACATACACGCGCCACCGATAACTGTTTTATCTTTTACATACTTACGATAATGTAAAAGGCTGTCATCACCTATTACATCCTCAGCACAGTATCTGCCTAACACATCAATGTTATTCGTTCCTGTAACAAGAATTGTATCAAACGAACACTCATGCGCATATACTTCATTTTCATTTTCGCTTACCAGCAAAATATACAATTCCTCTGGCATAGCATCAAAAGTAGTATCTGCCGAAATATATGCATAAGATAGATCTTGATCCGGCTCATCCTTTAATTTCTGCTGTCGAACACCCGAAATGGCATGCTTCCGATTTTCTGTATAAACATCTCTTACATACTCTTCTTGAAACACTGTCAAAAAATCATTCCATGAATTATTCAAAAAATCTAAGGTTGCTTGAAGCTGATCTGATAATTCTATCTTATCATGCTGCACATCTTTACGGAAGAATGGACCAATTTCCGTAATGTTGGAACTTCCCAAGATACCCATCGAGAGCTTATTTGCAATATCAGCTGTATGTTTAGCTCTATTATTTATCGCTTCAATATACTGAAACTCTTGCGATTGTGCTGTTTTATTTAGCCACGCTTGCATTTTAGGGAAAGCTGTGCTATATGTTTGCTGATTGAAAGTTGCCATCATTTTTTGAATATCAACAGAGTCAATCTTCTTCCTCTTATTAGCCAACAATCCGGCATTAATAATTTGGCTCATGGAGTCAAATGCATTCATCGTATACTGGAAGAAATCACGCAACAATTTGTCAAACAAAAACCACGGATCAATCTTCTCCCCTGCAACTCTTACTTCGTATACTGGAGAATTTTCCGTTGTAACTGATAATCGTTTTACTTTTTGCCCATCTTTAGTAACATCATCAACAAAATTGGTAGAAATATCCTGTTGCCAACGCACAGTTTTCATTGTCATCTTACCAATGATATTATTAATTGTATCTGCGCAATACTGCACGATGTCAATATTTTTTTCTGTATATGTAATAAACTGCCACGCCGAATAAACCTTATGCGCAACTAACTCTTTCTTCATTGAATCATTTACCATGTTTATTCCCCCCCTCAATTAGTTTGTTTCTGTTACATAGTTTTCTCTCCACATCTTCGCCGATCATAAGATCGTTGCCTTCTGCTCACCACGGAAGGTGTGTGATTATTTATAGAGCAGCGCAGGGAACTACCGTTCCCATTATATCACAATTTTATCCAGTTTTACAGACTCTTTCTTGCCTTCATCACTGCACCAAAAATGGAATTTACTCCCGCACAGTAAAGGTTTACTCTTTCATATAAAAATGGTAAGGTTATCTTTCTTTCTGACAGCAGTAGAAAGAAGGATATCCATGAGTAAATATATTCCAGGAAACCAGAAGCACCTTTCCCTTGAAGACCGTATCTATATCGAAAATGAACTGAATGTTGATTTATACTTAAAACTGACCCCCATTAGGTTGACCACATTGGTGCCTGACCCCTTTTACCCCTCGTTCTATTCTCTTTTTCAAAGGCAGTTTTCATCAGTTCCTATGGAGACTTGAGTGCTTTTGATGGAAAAATGTTCGCCTCAAAATATGGAGAATTTAACCTTGAAAGGGCATTATATCGCACAAAGTGCATTTTGTCAGCCTAAACTAGTAATAATATAACCTGATATCCTCTGGTGTCTTTCCCATTATATCGTCCAGTGAAACAAGCTCACTATCTAATATTATTTTTTTTCCCTTCTGGCTCAGCCACCATTCATTCTTTTGATAAATTACTGTGTATAATCGGCTTTTATATATTACAACATCTTCTAACTTAATTTCTCTTTTCTCTTCTGCATAATAATATCCACTACCTTTCTTTCTAAAATACTCAACCCACTTCAATGTCTTTTTGTATTCAGCTTCTATGAAAGATATTATTTTCATCAATAAATATATTGCAAAGAAAATGACCATCCCCATAGACAATTGTTGATTAACCAGAAATAAATATATACTTCCCACAAAAAAGAGACTTGTCAGAATCAAATCACAAAGACTTTCAAATACAATTACTGTGGCTGCTGTTTTACTAGATTCAACATAAAGGTGTGTAATTTTATTATTCTTCAAATAATCTACAATCAAAACCATGGTACATCCGCTTAATATCCAACAAAAAAAGCTGTTTATGAATTGACTGTTTGAATTAATTACAATATTTTCTGATATTCCCTTTATCACAAATAACTTATACTCGCTATTTATAATAGAAAATATCATTAACATACATGCAATTCTTCTAAGCAACTGCAATGGTATTTTTTCTACTATGTACTTATCTAATGCATTTAAGATTTCCATACAATTTTCACCTACTATAGCTATTCTTCCATTTTCAAAACCATATCATAAAATTTTAAGAATGATTTTGTTATATAAAACCCTGTGCTATCCACACCTAATGAATCAAATGAATAATCATCATGGTCTACATCTCCACCATCTGTTTCAAACTCTTCATCAACAAAACCTGTTTGTTTCATTCTTAAAAAAATATAGTATAATTCACTTTTAGTTTTACTATATGTTTCTGCATAATCTTTTGTAAAATAGTCCCATCTATTATAAGATGGTGTTTTTCCCATTCTCTTTGATTTATATTTCTTATCTTTATCTTGCTCTTCACAATATATTTTATAATCCACTAAATATTTAATCTCTCGATATGACATTGTATTTAAAATATCTATGTACTCTTCAAATTCACTATTTTCAATATGTTCACCTGAAAGATACCCATTTCTGATAAGATTACCAAAGAATTTTATCTTATCATTTGTAGCAAGTCTTTTGACTGCTTCAACAACTCTAGCATAATTGATAATAAATTCCACATCATTAACCATTTCTGTTGTAATAGCGGTGCTATTAGTCAATATAACATCTATTAGCTCTTGTTCTTTTTTCTTTTGAAAATCATCAAGGAGTGCATCCGCTGACGAATCAATCAAATCTCCTATGATTGGTATAGCTTTAACGGGAGCCATAAGAACAGAACTCACAACAGGATTTTCTTTGATATCTACTATATCATTGATGTTTTGCAGAGACAATTTTACAGATTCTAATTCTTCATTCATATATTTATCCCTCTCCGATTCTACCAAAATGGAATCATTATATTTTTATAATCTCTACTTCTTGCACCTTTTGATTTATTGCAATGTTCACATGTTAATTGAATATTGCATGGGTCATTTGTTCCACCATCTTCCAATGGTATCATATGGTCAAAGTTTTCTGTTGAAAGATTATATGTTCCGGATAAATCTGTACCACATAATTGACATCTATTTCTATCTCTCATTTTTACTGCTTTTTGTAACCACTGCGGAAATGATTTTCTTTTAATTACACCATCTTTTTTCATATCATTCGGATAATCTGTAATTTTAAATTCCTGAACCACCCTTGCCACTTCTGTATTGAACCTGAATAAGAAATCCTTATTTGAAAATAAAACATAAAATACATGGTCTGCCCACTTGTCATTAATATTCTCACAATAAAATTCATTTACTTTCTTTGCAAATTCTTCCCATTCATCAAAGTATTCATCATTAAAATCAGGATATTCTGGTGGTAACTCTCCCACATCAGCAAATGAATATCCAAATAAATGAAATAATGCCTCATTGTGTTCATTTAGAACATATTCTTCAGGACAATTATCAATTACTTCCTCATAAAGAAGTCCACTTACTAAATTATATCGAATATATCTATGCAAAAGGCTATCTTTATTTGATTTGAATATTGCATCTATATACTCATCTATGTTTTCGACCATAGTATCATACACACTATAAAATCCATCACAATCAACTGCATCTGAAATATATGATGCATCTCTGACTGCTGAATCTGTAAGTGTTGTAAATAACTGTTTTGCCATTAGAGTCCTTTCCAATTGCTTCTCATTATATCAAGCATTTCTTCCCCATTTTCATTTGCCGTTTCGAGTTCCCTATTACTAAGAAAAAGCAGATATAAATCCATAACCCACTGATTGATTCCTAGAACTTGTCTTCTTAAACCCTTCGTAAATACATTAGGGAATAATTCTTCCCAAATAGAATATCTACCAATAAATTGTGTTGCTGCATACATTTGTTGCCATGTATTATCAGCAGCTTCCCTATATCCATTAGCAAAAACATTTATCTGATATGGAAGTTCCGTCTGCAATATATAATCTGTTTGGTCAGTATCATATTTATCATTCACTTTATCGCCAAACACATACTTTCTAATAAAGAAATATCCTTTTGCCCTTGCATTACATTCTGTCCATAGCATGAATGGTCTATGTTTCATATCTCGTTGAATCACATCATAGCTATCCAAATTATTTAACTTAGCATACTGAATAAAATCCAGAAGGTGTGTAAGTTCATGTGTAAGTGTTCCTAACCACTGAAAATCTTTTTTCTGCAATGAATCCATAAAATAATTTGAATAAATGTATCTGATAATTTATTTGACAGAGTACATTCCACATCAACAATATCTTTAGCTTTTGCTGGTCTGTTGTATTGATTGTATTTATGTTGTTTGAGGATGTGACGGATGAACGCTTTGAACTGTACGACAGATGAATTTCTCCGGTGCCATATGTGGCAGCTCCATATGCAAGGATTGAGTTGAATATACAAAGTATACTCTTTGTAACGCTCTCACCGGCTGTCTCAGGCAGTAGCTTGAGTATTTCATTCTGATTTAACTGATCTATGACACTTTCTCCCCAGTTTGGTTTGATATATTTATTGTATATAGTGGTATACTTTTGAATGGTAGAGCACTTCCGGCTTGTTGTGATGCTTTCGAGCCATTTCTCAGCGACTGCTTTTACGGTGATAGCGGACTGCTTTGGGGCTGCTGTTTGATTAAGTGAAGCAGCTTTTGCTGTAAGCAGCCTTTCTGTTACTTCCTTATAGCTGTGGCCGTATACCGATTTGCACTTTTTACTGCCGGCTGCGTCTACTATGTAGTAGCGGCCCTCCCAGCGTCCGTCGGCTCTCTTTCTGATGTTGGTTCCTCTTCTTGACATAATGTATGCCTCCTTGTGATTATTTATTTCAATAGAAGAGGAATGAAATACTTAATATTTATCTGTTTTCCATATATCTTTACCATTTTGGAATGCTCTCAGCTTTGTGAGTTTCTTTTCATATAATGCTTGTAGCCTTGGGATACGCATATGACGTTCGATTAAATCTTTTTTATACAAACTAAAATCCATTTCTGCTTTATCAATATTTACAATATTTCTATCCTTTACATATGATAAAAGCCGTACTTCTTTAGAAATAAAAGAATGTGTCTTTATCTCATCAATACGAATTGAACCAAGATGCTCGTATGGAATATTATAGAACATAGAATTACCGGAATCATATATAGGTGCAAATCCAAGTATTTCTAATGTGTCAGGATTTCTGACTATAGAAATATTATTCATGTGTCTGTCGGTATTTGAAATGAGATAGTCAGTCATTATTTCATAATCCATAAAATAATCAAACTCTTCTTCTTTTATTCCCAAACCAAGACAGACCTTTTTCAATGGATAATAATATGATTCATTTTGCTTAAGCTTGACTGATTGCAATAATTCCCATGCACTGATACATTCCAGATTTTCTGAGCAAAAATCATATGAAAGACATCCAAGTCCTTCAATTCCACCTTCTACTGTTAACAATGTGGGAGTGTATACTGTGAAATTTTCAAATTTTTGTTTTCTATGAAGTTCTGTTGCAAATAGTTCGTTTATACTTTGCTGGTATGATTCTCCATAATTACCTTTAATCATATATCTGCGGCCTGAAGTGTCAATACACCATTTTTTCTGAAGTTCTCCCTGTGAAGCAGCGCAGTTAAATTTTGTTTTCTTCCTTAAATCAAGTAAATTGTCCTTGTTTAGTGTTATTTCACCAAATGTATCTACGAAATCATTTGTAAACAGATTTACATCTTTCCATTCGATATCTTCACCACGAGGTTTAATCCAATAACAATCCGACAAACTTAAGGCCAAATTATCTACCAAAGCACTGTTTGTTGAAGAATATCCAAGTCTTTGCAGGGCAGTCTTAGCTCCGTGCCTCGTCTTAGGAATAGCCCTGTCCTTCCACCAATCATGAAATTTCATATCATTCATCTGTCCACCTATAGGAAAGTGGGCAAGAGCTGCTTCATTTTTTCTGTAATTTCCGAGAGTTCCACCTTCTGTCAGCTCCATCAGGCAAACAGGTATATCTTTATGCATTAAATAGTATTCTTTAGCTATTTTCTTCGCCATATATTAACTCCATATAATATCTTCTGTTTTATCAAGTCTACAGTCACGATTAAATTTATCAACTATTTCATAATAGGATTCAAATAAATCAGCCACATATAATGAAAGATTTTTTTCCTTAACACCATCAAGATCTTCACCTATCTTGATTTTTGTACCTATTGAATCAATTAAATACCCAGCGTCTCTGTTATAATAATAAATCTTACCGTTATTATCTTCAATTTTACACATATTATCATTATCTATCGGTAACTGGTTGGCAATCAATTTTATAATATACGGCGTTGGCGAGCTTTCTCCCTGCTCCCATTTTTGCAATGTACTTATTGGTATATTGAACATCTTTGAAAAACTACGTTGCGAAAGGCCGGTAGTATTTCGTATTTCCTTAATGTTCATAATAACAAACCTCCCATAAAAAATATATCCAATTTGGTTACTCTTTTTGTTATTATACCCAAATCGGATATATAATGTCAATATAATTTAATTTATTTCTGACCACAATTTTGACCATCTAAAAATAAAAAATATATAAAATACATCCCAATATTCCCTTAAAAATGTGAAAAGATACAAAAAAAGATACAGCAGTTGACATAAAATGACTAAAGTTTTATTATATATCTAGTGTTTTTTAACAGAGGTGATTTTCGCAGATTGTAATAATCTGCGAATTTTTTATTACATTCTTTCTGATTAGGCATTAGCAAAAAAACACCTCCATTGCACTGCAATAGAGGTGTTTTCTTGTATCTTTACTCTTCAATCATCGAAAGACGTTCCTTAGCAATCTTAATGTCTTCATCTGACGAATTAAGCATTTGTTTTGCTGCAGCTACAGTACCATCATTTTTGAAGAAGGTCACCAATGTAGAAATTCGCTCTTCTCTTCGTCCTTGTTCAATTCCTTGTTCGATTCCTTGTTCTTTTATTCCTTGACTGAGATTACACATAGATTTCAACAACTCCTTTCTGTCACCTTCCATTTTGATATCAAACTCATTCTCCAGCATATCGTTTTTTTCCTCAGCACTTAGTTCTGGCAGAAACAAAGCACCCAGAAACCGATGAAGTTCATGTTCTGTTTGCAAGTCCAATGTTTTAGCCAGTCTAATAATGACAACATTAACAATCTCATACATATCTTTCCATCGTGATATTCCTATAATATCATTCTTTGTTAGATATATCTTTTCCAGCATATTATCCTTTTCATTCATACAAATCCAAATCGAATATACTTTCTTGATATCATTATAATTCTGAGAATCAAACTCTCTGTCCAACTGCGATGAAACCTCTCTAATCGCATAATACAGACCTCTCATTTCAACATCATAATCTATTGGTTCAGACTTTTGTGCCTCAATATTGATTATTACCTTTGATAATCCATCTGATGTACGCACATAAAATAAGATATCAAAATATGCAACCCCTTCATTTCGAACTTTATTTTCAGAATTCATCCCCTTAATCTGCACTGAATTTGTAAATCCTGGCTCGACCGGTATTGTGCTTATATAAGGTTCTCCTTCTATAAGCTTCTCAACATCACATGGATTTAATCCCATATAATCCTTTACTGTACGCACTAAAATATTTGCTAGAAATGGTTTCTGTGCTAATAGCAATTTCGCTTCTGCATCATACTGAGCTTCAAATTGCGTTTCATCTATAATTGCTTTTTTGTCAGCCATTATATTCTCCTTTCTGTTCTCCCAGGCAGAAAGGTTATAGGTATTATTTTCTTCCTCCTCCCTAATACTCTTATATTTATAACCTATGACATATATATTATATAATAATAACTCCATCCAATGCAATAGCCCAAATGTCATTAAAAAGAGAGCGGGCCGGCGAATGGGAAGTTCGCCGGCCCAGATTTACACTAGGAGCAAAGTTTATACTTTGCGGAGATAAAATATGTTTTTCGTGGCCTTTCATGTTGTCGCGGCCACGCTATAGTTCTGATTTGCTTATACCGCTGCAAGCTTCTTTCCAAGCTCCTCGCAGGCTGTCTTTGCATCATCGTCCGGTGCATCCTGGCAGATAACACCCTCGCCGCCTACCACTGTAGCTCCGGCTGCTGTCATCCGCTCTACCCAGTCGCGCATCCACTCGCCATCGCCCCATCCGTATGAACCGAACAGACCGATTGTCTTGCCTGCCACGCAGCCCTCAAGCTCTGTGACAAACGGCTCCATCTCGCCCTCCTCAAGTACCTCTGCACCCATTGCAGGGCATCCGAGTGCGAATGCTGTCTCTGATTTAAGCTCATCTATTGAAGCACTGCTTACGAATACGATTTCTGCTTCCTTTCCGGCGTCTGTGACGCCCTTTGCCACTGCCTCTGCCATTGCTGCTGTATTGCCTGACTGTGACCAATAAACTACACTGATTTTGCTCATTTTAAATCCTCCTATACCGCAATCTGCTGCGGTTCTTCTTTATATATTTCCAGTATCAGCCTCATATCTATATCCTCGGCCAATAGCTGTATGACACTTTCCTTCGCCTTTTCAAAATCCTCAAACATCTTCTTTTTGAGTGGTACGTTGCGGTACACCTTCCAGTATCCTGAATACAGGCAGCCGCATCCGTTATGCTCTATAAAGCCTCTCACATCCTCTATCGGATATCCAAGCAAAAGCCCCATCTCATGCGGAAACTGCTCGTGTTCGTCATTCAGATACGCTTCGTAGTGTTTTTTGAATCTAAGTAATATCTTGCCGAATGAAAAATCCTCATATCCCGCTTTCTTTAGTATGTCCAAAGCCTCTGAATTATTCAGATATGCTTCTAAGAGGCTCCTGCGGAATAAGAGGAAGGCGGTTTTCTCATTCCTTGCTGCGAGCCTGAAATGCGATATCCCGGAAGCTCTCAGAATCACTCTCATGGCACTCTCATCAGCGCTGTCTATCATGAGCATATTTGAAATTCTCGCTCCTGTAATTAGCGGGGCACACTGGAGTGCAAGCTGCATTTCCACACTCTTTAAATCCATGCTCATAGCAATCTGAAATACTTCCTGGCACATTTTGGCTCCTTTCGTGTTAGTTATCTCTAACCTGAGTTAAATATATCTTACTTGCACCTATATGTCAAGTATTTTTTTGCCATTTTTACACTTTTTATTTTCAATTAATTGCAACAAAAAACACACTAAGAATCTTTAATTCTCAGTGTGCTTTCCTTATTACCGTTCTTCTTTTTATACAATTCCTATAAAACCAGGCTTATGACACCTGCACTCTATACATATTTTTGCGGTCAATCGCTCCAATCTCTTCGAGCGTATTGATCATCCGATACACCGTAGCAGTCCCGATAGAGCGGTCTATCTTCGATGCCCGGTAATAAATCTCTTTGCAGCTTCCGCACTCGCCCTCGAGGATTACATCAAGTAAAATAAGTCTCTGCTTTGTAATCCTGCATCCGCTGTCCTTTAGCTTGCCAACGATTACCTCTTTTTGCTCTATTGCTTCTTTCGACATACATCCTCCTATCGTTACCGATGCCGGCAGATGCAGCTTAAGCGGCAGATGAGTTCTTTTCATGAAATGCCCATCCTGTGCTTCATACACACCATGCCGTGGATTAATGACAGCCCTTGCAATGGCTGCAGTCCATTCCACACTGCAGGCTCTTGCCTGCTTTCTTTGATTTGATTATTGTCCTGATTACAAGTGCAACTATCACTAAGAGAATTGCAATTACAATGATATCAGCCAGCATGTCATCATCTCCTATTCACTACAAATGCTACTAAATATACTACTGCATTATTTCTTTTCCTTGAAAAATCCTATTATTATCTTTACGGCAAGCCCCAGCAGGCATAGAAGAACTATGACTGCTATGAGGTCTGCTGTGTTAAATTCCAGATTGATTCTCATTTAAACATCTATTACACGTTTGATGCCGCAAATGAAGTGCTCTTTACTGTTGCCTTATTAGGGTCTTTTCTGAACAATAAGTATAATACACCTGCAAGGAGTACAAATGCAACTACTGTCCAGAAGTTGAAGGCTACCTCACCTATGCAAAGTCCCACAATCTGGTAGAACATAAGTGTTACACAGTAAGCTGATACGTTTTGGAATATGATTGTAAACCAGAAGAACTTACGGTTGTTAAGCTCTTTAGCGGTTGTTGAGATAGCTGCAAGACATGGTGAGTCAAACAGGTTGAACAGCAAGAATGATACTGCTACCATTGTTGTTGGGAAGAATGCTGCAAACTGATCATGCATGCTTACTGCATACTCTTCTACCTCTCCAAGTCCTGAGAGTACACCCATTGTTGAAACGATACCCTCTTTTGCTACAAAGCCTGAGAGTGATGATGCTACTGCCTGCCATGTATCGAATCCAAGTGGTGCAAAGATAACTGCGATTGCAGATCCGATTACTGCAAGTAAACTGTTTTCTTTGTCAACAAGTCCGAATGCGCCATCCTGAATGCCGAAGCTTGAAAGGAACCACATAACTGCACAGCAGAGGAAGAGGATTGTTCCGGCCTTCTTGAGGAATGCCCATACTCTCTCCCATACGTGTAACAGCACACCCTTTACTGAAGGGATATGATACTGTGGGAGCTCCATTACGAACGGTGCAGGCTCTCCTGCAAATGCTCTTGTCTTCTTTAAAATGATACAGTAGATGATTGTGAGGCCGATTCCTGCAAAGTACATAAGAGGTGCCATCCACCAGCAGCCGTCACCCATGATAAAGCCTGCGATAAGTGCGATAACAGGAAGCTTTGCTCCACATGGGATATTTGTTACTGTCATCATTGTCATACGACGGTCTTTTTCGTTCTCGATAGTACGTGTTGCCATGATTCCAGGTACACCACATCCTGATCCGATGAGGAATGGGATGAAGGACTTTCCTGAGAGACCGAATCTACGGAAGATTCTGTCCATGATGAAGGCTACTCGTGCCATGTATCCGCAGTCCTCAAGGATTGAGAGGAATAAGAATACGATAGCCATCTGTGGTGCAAATCCGATAGGTGCACCAAGACCTCCGATGATACCTTCAACTACAAGTGATACAAGCCATTCAGAGCAGCCTACATTTTCCATAAATGTCTGTACTGCCGGCTGAATCCACTCACCAAAGAGTGTGTCGTTTGTCCAGTCTGTTACAATTCCACCAAGTGATGATACTGCAACATAATATACAGCCCACATGATGAGTGCGAAAATAGGCAGTGCCAAAAATCTGTTTGTAACAATCTTATCAATTTTGTCTGATACTGTCTCTTTTCCGGCGCGTGCCTTCTTTACACATGAGCCGATGATTGAAGATATGTACTGATATCTCTCGTTTGTGATGATACTCTCTGTATCATCATCGTATTTGTCCTCGAGAGCTTTAATCTCTGCATCTACGTTTGGAGCACTCTTTAGCACCTCAGAAATCTTTGAGTCACGCTCTAAAAGCTTGATTGCAAAGAATCTCTTCTGGTTCTCTGATACTGCAAGACCAAGCTTATCCTCGATGCCTGCGATTGTACTCTCCACATCATCTGCGAAGTGATGTACCCTCTGAACGGATTTACCTGACTTTGCAATCTGGATTGCCTTCTCTGCAGTCTCCTTGATTCCTGTCTTCTTTAAAGCTGAAATCTCAACAACCTCACAGCCGAGCTTCTCTCCAAGTGCTTTGATATTGATTGTGTCTCCGTTTTTCTTTACAATGTCCATCATATTGACAGCCATAAGCACCGGAATGCCAAGCTCGATAATCTGTGTTGTCAGATACAGATTACGCTCGATATTTGTTCCGTCCACGATATTGATAATCGCATCAGGCTGCTCTCCGATTAAGTAATTTCTTGCAACAACCTCCTCGAGAGTATATGGAGAAAGTGAGTAGATACCTGGTAAATCCACCAGGTCTACATCCTTGTGACCGATAAGCTTTCCCTCTTTTTTCTCAACTGTAACACCAGGCCAGTTACCAACATACTGATTGGCACCTGTTAAGGCATTGAACAGTGTTGTTTTTCCGCAGTTCGGGTTTCCTGCGAGAGCAATTTTTACTGCCATGTTTTAATCTCCTTATTTTTGTTTGCTCATTCTGCCTATAGTTTGTATTTACTAACCTATAGTCAAAAAAATTTACTCTACTTCTATCATAGAGGCATCGTCCTTACGAAGTGATAGCTCATAGCCTCTCACTGTCACCTCTACCGGATCGCCAAGCGGTGCCACCTTGCGGATAAATATCTCAACACCCTTAGTAATTCCCATATCCATGATACGTCTCTTGACTGCGCCCTGGCCTGTGAGCTTGACAACCTTGACTGTCTCGCCTACTTTGGCTTGCTTTAATGTCTTCATGCTGACTACTCCTTTTTTAATTTTATTGTTGTTTAAAAAATTTATATAAACGTTTGCATAATATCTTATACAAAGTCGTTTAAATCTTAAATGATTACAGCTTATACAGCACATTGCTGCATGTGTTATATGTGTTATATATGTTATATATATCATACATGCTATATCCATGCCTGTTACATATGTTATATCAAACCATGATCTTATTTGCCATGTCCTTGCCGATTGCTACTCTGGCGCCCTTTACATTGACTATCATATTGCCGGCTATCTCTGAGATGACAGTCACCTCTGTGCCTACTACAAAGCCCAGCTTCTCAAGGAAAGATCTCACCTCTTCCTTTCCGCCGATTTTCTTGATTATCTGTGCCTCCCCAGCACCACTCATTGATAATGGCATCATATTTACCTCTTTTCACGTCTTTTCTTCACGTCTTTAATGATAAAAAACATCATTTGGTACCTCTTACGGGTGTTAGTATACTCTAACGTTACTTAGATGTCAATAATATTTTTTAGATTTTTCTTACTTTTTTCAGTTGTGGCTAATATGGTGGGTCCCAAGTGAGCACCGGGAAACCTGTGCAATACGACCTTATAATCATTTTCACCACAACGTAAGGTACGCGCGCCCCGGACACCGGTGGCGCACATGTACTCTCCTTCAGGCGCATAGCGAAACAGTTTAGATACTGTTAGAATTATGCCCACGAAACGCAGAAACGCTCCTGCAAGGACGCAGGAGCGAGGAGAACCGCGCCATGAACGGCGCGTTTTGACGGTTTCGTCAAGCATAGAAACCCTAAAAAACATAATTCATACAGTATCTTAACTGTGAAGCGTAGCCTGCAGGAGAGTACGTGTGCGACACCTAGTGCCCGGGGCGCGCGTACCGACCTCAGTCAAAAAAGTATATTATAATATTATATTACGTAAAACCAGCTCGAATCCGTCTCCATCTCGCTGGCCACAAGCTCCTTTCGCTCTCCTGTTCTGATGGAAAGCTCCTGGTTTTTGATGCTCACACGAGCCCCCGGCTCGATAGATGAGGTAATAAATGCATTACTTCCGATGACAGCACCTCTTCCGATGACAGTCTCACCACCAAGTATAGAAGCTCCGGCATAGATGATGACATTATCCTCAATAGTAGGATGTCTCTTCACGCCCTTTAGCTTCTGACCGCCTCTGGTAGAAAGTGCTCCGATAGTCACACCCTGATATACCTTGACATTGTCACCGATAATAGTAGTCTCACCGACCACGATGCCTGTTCCGTGGTCTATAAAGAAATTCTTGCCAATAGTGGCACCCGGATGAATATCAATACCGGTCTTGCTGTGTGCATGCTCTGTCATCATACGCGGGATGAGCGGTACTCCAAGCAGATGAAGCTCGTGGGCTATACGGTTTGTAGTGATTGCAAGCAGTCCCGGATAGCAAAGGATAATCTCATTGTAATTGTAGGCTGCAGGGTCTCCGTCAAAAAACGCAGCCACATCAGTCTCCACCAAAGCCCTGATTTTTGGAATCCTTTTAAAGAAATCATTGCTGATTTTCTCAGACATATTGACAAGCTCGTGATGTGATAAGCTCCTGTATTTAGGATTCTGCGGCAGGGCAAGCACTACCTGCTTGCGCAGATTGTACATGATATCCTCCAAAAGAACAGCAATCTGGCTGTCCAGGTTGTAATATCTGAAGCTCGTGCCCTTGAAATAGCCCGGATACATTATCTTAATAAGCTTTGAGAGCAGATCACAAACAGCCTCCTTGTCTGGCTGTGAAAATAGTGCCTGCTGATTTATGATTTTGTCATCATGATAATCGTCAAGTATCTGTGATACAAGCCCTTCTATCATTTCTTTATTATTATCCATATATTCGAAGCCTCCGAATTTACTATTTATAATATTTTTTTGCCTCCATACGCTCCTCCCATGTGCGGTTTATTATACCGCCTATGAAAAGCACATACATACAGCCATATAACCATACCATTATAAGCGCAATAGTGGTCATTGTGCCATAAAATGAAGAATAATTATTGTATTTATCCACGTACACAGAAAAGATTCCCGAAAAAATCATCCATGCAGCCGCCGCAAATACCGCTCCCGGCAGCTGGTACTTTGCCCTCTGCTTCTTGTTTGGCAGAAACACATAAATCACCCAGAAAAATAAAATAAGCACCGGCAGGCAGATTACCAGACGATAATCGACCACACTGCCTATTATACTTCCAATTATATGATGAACATTCGAAAAATACATCTTCCTGAGCATATTTCCAAACACCATGATACCCAGTAAAAAAATGAGCGCCAGTGCAAAAACGATACTGTAAAGCACCGAATATATGCGCCGCAAAATAAAATTTCTGTTTTCCTTCACATGGTACATATCATCAAGTCCAAGCTGAAACGAAATAAAAGCCTTTGAGCTTAAGTACACGGCTGTAATCATCGTGATAGAAAGCCTGCCTGTGCCGCTTGCATACACCTCACTGGCCAGATCCTTCATGATGTCACCAAACGACTCCGGAATAAACGAGCTCGCCCACATCAAAAAATCAGCCTCTGTAAGCGGTGTCCAGCTCAGCAGCGAAAAGAAAAACAATAAAAACGGGAAAAACGACAGCATCAAAAAGAAGGCTGCCTGCCCTGCGTATGCAGAAATAGAGCTCTCTGAAAAATTGGTCACAAAATCAAAGGCTGTAACAATGATATCCCATCTTCTGCTGTATTTCCTCGCACTTTTTCCTTCGATGTTAGATTCTTTACAATCACCACCTACTGCCTTACGTTTCTCCGTTTTGATTTCCGGTGTTTTACTTTTTTCTGTGTTTATTTTTTCAGCTGTATTTTTATCAGCCGCTTTATTATGTGTTTCACTATCTAAATCCTGTCTATTTTGCTTTGTCATCTGCCTTCTTTTGGAATTTCTCCTCAAAAACTATAAAACGCTCATGAGTACCCTCACCAATGAGTCCTGCCTCATCAAAAGCCTTTACAGAAAAAGTGAGCGCTCTACCATCCACCTTCACAAGCTCCGACTCACAAGTCACCTTCATGCCAACCGGTGTAGCCGAAACATGCTTAATATCAAGCGCAGTACCAACAGTACCACTTCCCTCCTCAAGCTCAGACGCAACACTCTCAAAAGCTGTATTTTCCATCAGCGCAATCATAGCCGGAGTAGCAAACACATCCATCGTACCGCTTCCCATAGCCTTCGCTGTCTTATCCAAAGTCACTGTAATCTCTTTCTTACCTTTAATACCTGTCTGTAACATATCAGTCTCCTTATATCTATATTATAAAATAAATCCTAGCATTTTTACGCCACAATGTCCAGTGAAAAATAAGTTTATAAACTTTTCACAATTCCAAAAATACCCAATTCATGCGGTTTTCTGTCGTTTTGTTAGCACTCACTATTTTTGAGTGCTAATTTTCTATTGACTTTTCCGATAATGCGAACTATTATTTTATTATGCTTATAAAACAAGCTGATTTACTGCAAATATTAAATGACCTACACTCGCGGAAATAAGCTAAATTGCGAGTAGCAGACAGTTGTTCTGAAGATAAAATATGAACTGCCACAAGGTTCCATTACCGGACAAGGCAGCACAACCAAAGGCATGCCACAAACTATCCATACAAAATCCTGTGGCTGACTTCATATTTTCTCTGAGGAATTATTGGCTG
>ENA-UALR01000217-UALR01000217.1-human-gut-metagenome-genome-assembly--contig:-NODE-217-length-28551-cov-8.884861_pt1 | contig 28551 bp, 25 predicted proteins | sample MGYA00243702_ERZ654472 | MGnify/ENA primary metagenome ERZ654472 (study PRJEB26926, sample SAMN06164398) | human gut metagenome | biome: ENVO:00009003; feature: ENVO:2100002; material: ENVO:00002003...
GTCCGGAGGGTGGGACCCGGCTGCCGCAGGCAGCTGGGCGGGGGATGGAATGCCCCGTATCACTTGCGGGGGAATTCACCGGCGCTAGGCCCGCCCTAGAACACGCAAAAAAGCCGCCCGGCGAGCAAAACCGGACGGCTGAGAAGGAAGAAAACGCTGTGTTACAGGATGTCGATGTATTCCCCGGCCAGTGCCTTGTTCATACTGCGGACGGCGCAGAACTTGCCGCACATGGAGCAGGTGTCGCTGTGGTCATCCTCAGGCAGGCGGGCATCCCGGATGGCCTTGGCGGTCTCGGGGTCGAGAGCGCAGGCGAACTGGGCATCCCAGTCCAGCACGCGGCGGGCATCGCCCATCTTGTCGTCGATATCCCGGGCATGAGGGATGCCCTTGGCGATATCGGCCGCATGGGCGGCAATCTTGGAGGCCACGATGCCCTGCTTCACATCGTCCACGTTGGGCAGAGCCAGATGCTCGGCGGGGGTGACATAGCACAGGAAGGCTGCACCGCTCATGGCGGCAACGGCACCGCCGATGGCAGCCGTGATGTGGTCATAACCGGGGGCAATGTCGGTGACGAGGGGTCCCAGCACATAGAAGGGAGCGCCCATGCAGATGCTCTTCTGCACCTCCATGTTGGCGGCCACCTGATTCAGGGGCACATGGCCCGGGCCCTCCACCATGACCTGCACGTTGTGTGCCCAGGCGCGCTTGGTCAGCTCGCCCAGACGCACCAGCTCTTCGATCTGGCAGACATCGGTGGCATCGGCCAGGCAGCCGGGGCGGCAGGCATCGCCCAGCGAGATGGTCACGTCGTGCTCGGCGCAGATCTCGCAGATCTCGTCAAAGTGCTCGTAGAAGGGGTTCTCGTTGCCGGTCATGCTCATCCAGGCGAACACCAGAGAGCCGCCGCGGCTGACGATGTTCATCTTCCGCTTGTGGGTGCGGATCTGGTCAATGGTCTTGCGGGTGATGCCGCAGTGCAGGGTGACAAAGTCCACGCCGTCCTCAGCGTGCAGGCGCACCACATCGATGAAGTCCTGCGCGGTCAGGGTAGCAAGGTCGCGCTGATAGTGGATGACGGAATCGTACACGGGCACAGTGCCGATCATCACAGGGCACTCGTGGGTCAGCTTCTGGCGGAAGGGCTGGGTGTTGCCATGGCTGGACAGGTCCATGATGGCTTCCGCGCCCATATTGACAGCGCTCATCACCTTTTCCATCTCCACGTTGTAATCCTTGCAGTCGCGGGAAACGCCCAGGTTCACGTTGATCTTGGTGCGCAGCATGGAGCCGATGCCCTCGGGGTTCAGGCAGGTGTGGTGCTTGTTGGCGGGAATGGCCACCTTGCCCTCAGCCACCAGCTGACGGATCTCCTCCGTGGTGCGGTATTCCTTTTTGGCCACGATCTCCATTTCCGGCGTGACGATGCCCTTGCGGGCAGCGTCCATCTGTGTGGTGTAGTTCTGCATGGTACTTTCCTCCAAATGTTTCTTTTATCTTGAACAGCGCTTTGCGCGCTGAACGTACCGGAAATAGGTTTTTGCGCAGCCTTTCCTCTGTGCGCAATTGGCTCCCCCTTTGGGGGAGCTGGCATCGCGCCAGCGATGACTGAGAGGGCGAGCCGCCTTACAGCTGCTCCGCCAGTGCCTTCAGCTCCCTGCACTCGGCCTCGATGTCCTCCGCGCCGAAGATCGCACTGACAAGGGCCACACCGTTCACGCCGGTGCCCTTGAGCCGGAGCAGGTTCTCCTTGTGGATGCCGCCGATGGCCACAACGGGGATGTCCACGGCATCGCAGATGGCTTTCATCATGCCCTCGGGCAGAACGTCCACGTCTGCCTTGGTGTGGGTAGAGAAAGCAGCACCCACGCCCAGACAGTCGGCACCGTGCCGGACGGCCTCCAGGGCCTCCTCCACGCTGTGGACGGATACGCCGATCATCATCTCATCGCCCACGCGCTGGCGCACCTGAGCAGCGGCCATATCTTCCTGCCCCACATGGATGCCCTCGGCGTGGCAGCGGATGGCAATGTCCACGTTATCGTTGATGAAAAAGGGCACATTGTATTTTTTGCACAGATCGTGGAGCTCAAACGCCTCCTTCAGGAAGGCTTCCTCGTCCAGCTCCTTTTCCCGCAGCTGAACACAGGTCACGCCGCCCTTCAGGGCGCTCTCCACCTGCTGATAGAGGGTCTGGTCGCCCACCCAGGCACGGTCGGTGACGGCGTAGAGCCGCATATATTCTTCAGCGCACTTCATACTTGGCACCCTCTTCCAGCTGAGCCGGAGTCATATTGTAAATGGCATCAATGATGTAATTGCGGTAAGTTGCGTTGCCGTCCAGCGGGGTCAGCCGTGCATGGGCGATCTCGCCCGCAAGGCCCATGGCGCAGACGGCGGCAGCCGCAGCCTCCAGCGGCTGGCTGGGGTTGGCGGTGATAAAGGCCGCCGTCAGGGCAGAGAGCTGGCAGCCCGTGCCGGTGATGGCGCTCATCATCGGGTGGCCGTTGCGGATGCAGTAGGCTTTTGCCCCATCGGCCACGATGTCAATGGCACCGGTAATGGCCACAACGGCACCGGTCTTTGCGGCAAAAGCCTTGGCAAAGGCCACCGCGCCGTCCAGATTTTCCTCGGTGACCCTGTCGGCCACATCGGCATCCACGCCCTTGGTGGTGCCCGCGCCGGAAGCCAGTGTCTTTACCTCGGAGATGTTGCCCCGGATGGCCGTGAACCGCACCTCGTCCAGCAGGCGGTAGGCCGTCCCGGTGCGCAGGGCGGAAGCGCCTGCGCCCACAGGGTCCAGCACCACGGGGTGGCCCAGTGTATTGGCCTTTTTGCCTGCCTTGAGCATGGATTCAATGGTGCGGCTGTTCAGGGTGCCAATGTTGATGTTCAGCCCGCCGCAGATGGTAGTGATATCCTCCACCTCGGCGGCATCGTCGGCCATAATGGGCGAAGCACCGCAGGCCAGCACCATGTTGGCGCAGTCGTTCACGGTGACGTAGTTGGTGATATTATGAATAAGGGGGCTTTTGGCGCGGACATTGGCAAACTGCTCTGCGAACATGACGCACCCCCGTCAGGAAAGGCTGCTCTGCATGGAGCGCAGGGCACCGGAGTGCTGCAGGCTGTACACCAGCACGCCCGCAATGACCGCACCCACAGCGGTGGAGATGAGGAAGGGCACGATGTAGGCGTAGAACGCGATGTCACCGGCGCTCTTGCCCATCAGGCAGATGGCCACCGGGTAAGCGCACAGGCCGCCCAGAATGCTGGTGCCGAACACCTCGCCCACCATGGTGGCAAGGATGTTTTTGGTCTTATGGTACACAAGGCCGCACAGCAGTGCGCCGAACATGCTGCCGGGGAAGGCCATCAGGCTGCCCAGACCCAGCAGGTTGCGCAGCAGCGAGGCCACAAAGGCCACGCCCACGCCCCACCAGGGACCCAGCAGCACGGCGCAGAGCACATTGACCATGTGCTGCACGGGGGCACACTTGCTGCCGAACATCGGGAAGCTGAACACACTGCCCACCACGCACAGGGCGCAGAACATTCCAGCGAGAGCCAGCTTTTTCACAGAGAATTTTTTCATTGGAAACTCCTCTTTCTCAAAAAGCGGTCGAGGCTTGCTGGCCTCCTCTCACGCCGGAACACGGCTTCCCATCGCAGTCATTTCAAGGCTCAGGGCGCTCCCCCTCAGCCCGGAGCCGCCCGTTGCGGCGGCTTGCGGCAACAAAAAACAGGAGACACCACAGCGGTGCCTCCTGCAAAAAATCATTTTCCTATGACTTCCTACGGCGGCATTATCCGCATCAGGTCAAGGGTCGAAGTTTGGTTACTTCCTCTCAGCCCGCCTCACGAGCTCCCCTGTGTTTTGTTTTTCGTAGGGTATTGTACACCCGCCGGGGCAAAAAAGCAAGAACAAGTTTTTCTTTCGCCTTTTTGCCGCCTTTTTGCCAAATCGCTTTTACAATTTCCCGGATTATGTTATACTTGTCCCAAATTTCGCAGCGCCCGGGGGGAGCCACTCCCCGCTTTGGGGCACTGCCCGGCACAAAAGGAGATTGAAGTTATGGGTCTCATCAAAGCAGCCATGGGCGCGGCATCCGGCGTGATGGGCGACCAGTGGAAGGAATATTTTTATTGTGACGCTCTGCCTGCGGAGGTGCTGGCTGTCAAGGGCCAGAAGCGGACCAACGGCCGCTCCGCCAACCGGCACGGCAGCGAAAACGTCATCTCGGACGGCTCTGTGATCGCCGTAGCCGACGGCCAGTGCGTGCTGATCGTGGAGCAGGGCAAGGTGGTGGACCTCTGCGCTGAGCCCGGCGAGTACACCTACAGCACCGGCACCCAGCCCTCCCTGCTCAGCGGCGGGCTGAAGAACATCGACAGCGTGTTTGCCGAGCTGGGCAAGCGGTTCAGCTTTGGCGGGCAGGCCGGTTCCGACCAGCGCATCTACTATATCAATACCCGGGAGCTCACCGGCAACAAGTACGGCACCCCCAATCCGGTACCCTTCCGGGTGGTGGACCAGCGCGCCGGTATCGATATCGACATCGGCATCCGGTGCTTCGGCGAGTACAGCTACCGGGTGGTCAACCCCATCCTGTTTTACACCAACGTCTGCGGCAATGTGGAAAACGCCTACACCCGCGATGCGCTGGACGGCCAGCTCAAGACCGAGCTGATGACCGCCCTGCAGCCCGCCTTTGCCCGGATCAGCGAGCAGGGCATCCGCTACTCCGCCCTGCCCGGCCACACCGCCGAGCTGGCCGAGGCCCTGAATCAGGAGCTGAGCGCCAAGTGGAGCAGGCTGCGCGGCATCGAGATCGTCTCTCTGGGCGTTTCCGGTGTCAAGGCCAGCGAAGAGGACGAGCAGATGATCAAGGAGCTGCAGCGCAGTGCGGCCTTTATGGACCCCACCCGCGCCGCCGCGCATCTGGTGGGCGCACAGGCCTCCGCCATGCAGGCTGCCGCCTCCAACACCGCCGCCGGCCCCGCCATGGCCTTTATGGGGATGAATCAGGCCGCTGCAGCGGGCGGTGTCAACGCCCGGGATCTCTACCAGATGGGCGGCCAGCAGACCGCCGCGCAGCCTCAGGCCGCACCGGCCGCTGGCTGGACCTGCAGCTGCGGCCACACCGGCAACACGGGCAAGTTCTGTGCCGAATGCGGCAAGCCCCGGCCCGAAGCCCCGGCTGTCTGGGTGTGCAGCTGCGGTGCAAAGAACAGCGGCAAATTCTGCTCGGAGTGCGGCAGACCCCGGCCCGCCGCCAAGTGCGCCAACTGCGGCTTTGTGCCTGCCGACCCGGCCAACCCGCCCAAGTTCTGCCCCGAGTGCGGCAAGCCCTTTGGGGCCTGAGAGGGGTCTGACGCATGGCTGAAAAGACAACGAATTATCAGTGCCCGGCCTGTACCGGCCCCCTGCACTACGATGGTGCCAGCGGCAAGCTGGTCTGCGATTACTGCGGCTCGGCCTACGACGTAAAGGACATCGAGGCCCGCTACGCCAAAAAGCAGGCCGCTGCCGACACTGCCGCCGAGAGCGATGCCAAAAAAGCCGCCCGCCTGCCCCGGCAGGACAGCCCGGTGTGGAGCGAGGCCGAGGCGGAGGGCCTGAACAGCTACTCCTGCCCCACCTGCGGGGCCGAGCTGGTCTGTGACGAGACCACCGCCGCCACCACCTGCCCCTACTGCGGCAACCCCACAGTGCTGGGCGGCAAGCTCTCCGGCAAGCTGAAGCCGGAATACATCCTGCCCTTCAAGCTGGACAAAAAGGCCGCCATCGCCCAGCTGACCAGATATTACAAGGGCAAGGCCTTCCTGCCCAAGGCGTTCAAGAGCCAGAACCACATCGCAGAGATCCAGGGCGTATATGTCCCCTTCTGGCTCTACGATGCCAAGGCCGACGCGCGCGGCCGGTACGAGGGCCAGAACTCCGAGAGCCACCGCGAGGGTGATTACATGGTGACCACCACCCAGCACTACGATGTGCGCCGCGAAGGCTCGGCCGACTTTACCAAGGTGCCGGTGGATGGCTCCAGCAAGATGCCCAACACCCACATGGATGCCATTGAGCCCTTTGATTACGGCGACCTGAAGCCCTTCTCCACGGCCTACCTGCCCGGCTATCTGGCCGACCGGTATGACGAGGATGCCGATGCCTGTGCCGAGCGCGCCTACCGCCGGATGTACAACTCCACGGCCGATGCGCTCCACGCCACCACCGGCGGCTACAGCGAGATCCACCCCATTTCCGAGAACATCAACGTGGATATGACCCACGCCCACTACGCCCTGCTGCCGGTCTGGATGCTCCACACCCGGTGGAAGGACAAGGACTTCCTGTTCGCCATGAACGGGCAGACCGGGCGGCTCATCGGCGACCTGCCGGTGGACAAGAGCCGGGTGGCCGCGTGGTTTGCGGGCATCAGCCTGCCCCTGATGGCAGTGCTGGCGTTCCTGCTGTTGTTATAAGGGGGTGGCAGAATGAAACACACTGCAAAACGCTTTGCTGCCCTGCTGGCCGCTCTGGTGCTGGCACTCTGCCTGAGCATCCCCGCCTTTGCCGCCGCACCGCTGGTGCGGGACGAGATGGGCCTGTTCGATGCGGATACTTACAGCCAGCTGGAAGCTTCCGCCGAAGCCGCCAGCGACGGCCACGACTGCGACGTGTATTTTCTGGTGGTGGACAGCATCGGTGATGCCGACCAGCGCCAGTACGCCAAAGACTACTACCTTGCCAACGGTCTGGGCAGCGGCTCTGAACAGAGCGGCATCCTTTTCCTGCTGGCAGTCGGCTCCCGCAAGTATGTCACCATCACCTACGGCGGCGGCGTGACAGCCTTTACCGATTACCGCATCGAGCAGATCGAAGATGCCGTTGTCCCCTATCTCTCGGACGACGACTGGGCCGAGGCCGCCTCCGAGTACCTCTCCATGTGCGCCGACACACTGGATTTCTACGCCGAGCACGGCGAACCTCTGGATGTTGACAACGACACCAGCGGCTGGCCCATCCTGCTCCTCATCGTCATCGGCGTTCCCATGATCATTGCCGGTATCGTCTGCGGCGTGCTGTACAGCCAGATGAAAACAGCCCGGCTCAAGACCGAGGCCAACGATTACATCGGCGCAGGCTTAAAGCTGCGGGTGCAGGTGGACAACTACACCCACACCGACCGTGTGCAGGTCTACGACCCGCCCCACGAGGAGAGCAGCAACTCCGGCGGCTCCTCCGTGGACAGCGACGGCTTTGGCGGCTCCTCCGGCGGCTCGTTCTGAGCGCCCTTTTCTCCCGCAATAAACCACCGGTTCTGCCGGTGGTTTTCGCTTGTTTTTATTTCCGTGCAACTCGCAAAAGAAAGGAAACCCAACGAATGTCAAAGAAGATCACCGCCCTGATCCCCGGAGCCGCGCTGGCACTGGGCATCGCCTGCATCGCCAAGTGGCTGGAAACGCTGGAAAGCAGCGCCGGGCTCCACCTCATTGGCGCATCGGTCATTGCCCTGTTTATCGGCATGGCCATCAATGCGTTTTTCCAGCCCAACAAAACAACCGCGCCGGGCATCAAATTCACCTCTAAGAAGGTCCTGAAATTCGCCATCGTCCTTCTGGGTGCCAGCCTGAACATCCGCACCGTGCTGACCGTGGGCCGTTTTTCGCTGACGGTCATGCTCTTCACCCTGGCCACCTGCTTTGGACTGGGCGCGCTGATCGGCAGAGCGCTCGGGCTCAACTGGAAAACCAGCAGCCTGATCAACGCCGGAACCGGCATCTGCGGCGGCTCTGCCATTGCCGCCATTGCGCCGGTGATCGAAGCCGATGACATGGACATCGCCTACGGTATGTCCGCCACCTTCCTGTTCGATACGGTGATGATCGTTGTGTTCCCGCTCCTCGGCCGGTGGCTTGGGCTTTCCGATGCCGCATTCGGTCTCTGGGCCGGTACGGCGGTCAATGATACTTCGAGCGTTGTAGCCACCGGCTACGCTTTCAGTGAAGCAGCCGGCGACTTTGCAACGATGGTCAAGCTGACCCGCACGCTGGCGATCATTCCGGCTGTTCTGGTCTTTGCCGCCATCAACCTGCACCTGAAAAAGAAAGAGAGTGCCCAGGCCAACGGTGTCAAGGTGCGCATCCGTTCCATTTTCCCCTGGTTCATCCTTGCGTTCCTTGCCATGTCCCTGCTGACCAGTCTGGGCCTTCTGCCCGCCGGGCTGGTTTCCGGCCTGAAGACCATCAGCAAATTTCTGATGGTCGCGGCTCTGGCGGCCATCGGTCTGAACACGAACTTTAAATCACTCTGCCGTTCCGGCGCAAAGCCCATGCTGCACGGCTTCATCATCTCCACATTGGTCGTTCTGGTCGCCATTGGCGTTGAGTACATGATCGGCATTGCACCCTACGGCACGCTGTAACGCTCCTGCCAGCTGAATTTTCCTACAAAGAAAGAGCAGTGCTCTCCAATGGGTCCACCCACCGGAAGCACTGCTCCTTTATTGTTCCGCTTTGCTCCACAAACGCGAACTTGTCGGGGCAAAGCCCCTCCATCTTGCTACGCAAGACCGTTCTGTCGCTTAAAAGCCCCACTGGGGCTTTCATTGTTCTGCTTCGCTCCACAAACGCGAAGTTATCTGGTTGATGCCATTTTATCAGTCGGCCATGATCTCCTGAGAGCCCCATAGGAGATTAAGAAGTTCGCAAGCCAACCAGCTGGTACAGCAAGCCAGACAAAGGCAATGCCGAAACGCGGTGCACAGATCAGGGCAACGGACAGACGAATCGCAAGGTTCACCATGTTTGCAACGAGGAACGGACGCATAATTCCGAGACCGCGAAGGACTCCATCGGTTGCCATCTTGATACCCATGAAGATGAAAAAGTAACCAAGCCACCTCATATAGTCACCAGACACCTGATAGGCCAACGCCGTTCCGTCTTTTCCCAAGAACAGCGAGGAAATCTGCGTGTGCAGCGCTTCAATGACCACAAACGCAATGGCTGCAAAGCACAGATCCAGCACCAGTGCAGCGTGGTACCCTTTTTTGATGCGTTGGGGCTTGCCTGCGCCAAGGTTTTGGGAAACAAACGGCGAAACCGCATTGCCGATGGAGACAAAAATCAAAGAGAACACATTCTCTACTCGCATCGTCGCCGAATAGCCTGCCAGCGCCTGTGTGCCGAATGGATTTACAACTGCCTGCACAATCAGCATACCGATGGACACCGTAGACTGCTGAAGAATCGACGGCACGGCAATTTGCAGCATGGATTGCAGCCCCTGCCAGTCAAATCGTTGAAATGGGCTCTCGTATCGCCGCATCCGATGAAGAAAAATCAGAAAGGAAAATACGGCGGAAATGCCTTGGGCAATCAAGGTTGCAAGAGCGGCACCGAACACGCCCAGACCAAGCCCAGCAACCATCCAAAGGTCCATAAAAATATTCAGGACAGAAGAAAAAATCAGGAGTGCCAAGGGAATTCTTGATTCACCGATGGAGGTGAACATGTTGGAGAGAATGTTATACATAAACAAGAACGGAAAGCCAGCAAAATAGACCCGCAGATACAGCACCGCCTCATCCAGAATGTCGGGAGGGGTTTGCAAGCCCCGCATCATCGGGAGGGAAAAGCATAAGCCAAAAACGCCAAGGACAATGCTCAGAATCAAAAAGCTGAGCAAGGACGTTGACACAATGGTTTTCATTTTGCCATATTCTTTGGCACCGAAATAGCGGCTCACAAGCACACCGGCACCTACGCCGGCTCCCAGTGCCACACAAATGAACACATTGGTCAATGCTGCACAGGCACCGACAGCTGCAAGTGCAGAAGAACCAACAAACTGGCCGACAATAATGGAGTCGGCCATATTGTATATTTGCTGAAAAAAACTCCCAAGAATCATCGGCATTGCAAAAAACGTCAACGCTTTGAGGGGCGCATCGGTTATCAAATACTCATCTTTCGACATTCTCATATTCCTCCTTGGTACTTGTATTGTAGTATCCGCTTTATTTGCCTTCACAACTTCCGAATTGTTGAACTGAGCCGAGTATACCACACTCTTCCCACAAATACTACCACACAAAAAACTCCCATGCTCACATCGGAAGATGCTGTGCATGGGAGTTTTTGCTGCGCCTGTTACGGCGTATTGTTACTTATTGAAGGTCTCCTCGTTCAGCAGGCCCTCGCTCTTGGCAACGCAGATGCTGGCAACTGCATCACCCACCACGTTCAGGGAGGTGACCAGCATCTCGATGGGGCGGTTGATGGCCAGGATCAGGGAGTAGGCCAGCAGAGCGCCGTCGTTGACGAAGCCCATGCCGGACAGGATGGTAAACAGGATGACAGCCCCAGCGCCGGGAGCGGCAGGGGTGCCCACAGATGCCAGCAGGGCCAGCAGGGCGACCACGACCAGCTGGCCGGGGGTGACAGTGTAACCGGCACAGCCTGCAATGAACACGGTGGCAATGACCTGCATGATGGCGGTTCCGTCCATGTTGATGGTCATGCCCAGCGGCAGGACGAAGGAAGCAATGCTCTCATCCACGCCAAACTCTTCCTCGCACACCTTGATGTTCAGGGGCAGGGTGGCGGCGCTGGAGGAGGTGGAGAAGCCAAACACTGCCACGTTGGCGATCTTGCGGATGAAGGTGAAAGGGTCCAGCTTGGCACCCAGTGCAATGACCAGCGGGTAGGCAATGATCAGAAAGGCCAGCAGCAGGACCACCGTGATCACCACATAGACCAGCGCGGGCTTGAGGTAATCGATGCCGTAGATGGCGAAGGTTCGGGTCAGCAGCACAAAGACTGCAAAGGGGGCAAAGTTGCTGATGATGAAGTTCAGGAACACGACCACCACATCGTTGACCTCGCCCAGCAGGCGGCGCAGGGTCGCGGTGCGGCTCTCGCCCAGGGTGTTCATGCTCAGGCCGATGGCCACTGCCAGGAACACGCTGGAAAGCACAGCGCCATTGCTGCCAAAGGCAGTGATGATGTTGGAGGGGATGATGTTCAGCACCACGTTCAGGGGGTTGGAACCGGTGGAGCCGCTGGCTTCTGCCAGACCCTCGATGTGGGTGTTGAACAGGCCCATGGAGTAGGTGCCGTAGCCCACACAGCCTGCCAGCAGCAGCGCCAGGAAGGAGCACAGCAGGAACCAGAACAGGGTCTTTGCGGAAATGCGGCCCATGGTGCGGATGTCTGCAATGCTGCCAATGGCCAGCGAAATGGAGGTAAAGACCATGGGGATGATCACCAGCTGCAGCGCCTTGATGAAGAGCTGGCCGATGATGTAGAAGATGCCAAAGGCACGCTCAGCGCCCTCGGCGGTGATATCCTGAAACAGCAGGTTGTTGATGGTGGTCCAAGTCTGTGCCTGACCGCTGGCGTTCAGATGCTCCCGCAGGAACATAAAGGCCAGACCGGCCACCAGGCCGCAGACCAGAGAGATCGCCATGCGTTTTGCAAGGGATAATTCGTGCTTCTTTTTTGTTTCCATATCCTTTTCCTCTCACAGTACCGGTTTTTGGCTCACACTTTGCCTACTCTAGCACAACTCCCCCTGCAATGCAAGAGAAAATCACGCAAAATACAGCTTTTTCGCAAATAAGTACGACTTTTCTCCGCAAAAATCCCCCGAAAGCACTCTGCCTCCGGGGGATCTGCTTACTTATTTCTTGAACTTGAACACCGGCGTGCCAGCGGCAGCATCGCCGTTTGCAACAACACTGATCTCCGGCAGGTCATCACTGTTGGTCACGATGAGGGCCGTTGCAGTGGGGTGGCCTGCGGCGCGGATGGCTTCCAGATCCACCTTCAGCAGCGGGGTGCCGGCCTTGACCTTGGCCCCTTCTTTGGTCAGGGAGGTAAAGCCCTGTCCCTTCATCTCCACCGTGTCCATGCCGACATGGATCAGCAGCTCAATGCCGTCATCGCTCATCATACCAACGGCGTGCAGGCTTTCGGGCACCTGCGTAACGGTGCCGTCAAAGGGAGCATAAACGGTGTCGCCGGTGGGCTCCACGCCGCAGCCGGGGCCCAGGATCGCAGAAGCAAAAGTCTCGTCGGGCAGCTGCTCCAGCGGGATCACCTTACCGTCAATGGGAAGCATGACCGTCATCTTCTGGCCGGAAAATTTCGTCTCGGATGCGGCCTTGCCGCCAAAAAGCTTGTCAAAAAAGCCCATAATACAAACCATCCTTCCACGGTGCACAAAGTGTAACCTTTATCTAGTTAAGAATAGCATATCCGCGCAGGAAATACAATCTGCATCCTGCACAAAGAGACGCACCGCCATTTGGCAGGTGTGCCCTTACATCAGCTCCAGCAGCTGCTCCACCTCTTCCATCCGGGTGGCCCAGCTGGTGGCAATGCGGACAACGGTGTGGGTATCATCGTACTTCTCCCAGAAGCCGAACTTGGCCTTGCCTTCCAGCGCGGCCAGCTGCTCGTTGGACAACACGATGAACACCTGATTCGTGGGCGAATCCATGAAGAACGAATAGCCCTTTTCGGCCAGTCCCTTCTTGAGCACGGCGGCGGTCTCAATGGCATTTTTGCTGATGGTCTGGTACAGGTCATCGGTGAACAGCACATCGAACTGGATGCCCAGCAGACGGCCCTTTGCCAGCAGAGCGCCCTGCTGCTTGACCATGGTCATAAAGTGAGCCGGTGCGCCGTGGGGGAACACAACTGCCTCGCCGCAGAGCGCACCCACCTTGGTGCCGCCGATGTAGAACACATCGGTCAGGCGGGCCACGTCGGCCAGCGTCACATCAGTGCCCTCGGCGGCCAGACCATAGCCCAGACGGGCACCGTCCATAAACAGCGGCATGTGGTACTTATGGCAGACAGCGGACAACGCTTCCAGCTCTGCCTTGGTGTACAGGGTGCCGTACTCCGACGGATGAGAGATGTACACCATGCCCGGGAACACGAGGTGGTCCACATTGCCATCGGCATAGAAGGTCCTGCACCAGTCCTCAACCGTCCCGGCATCCAGCTTGCCGTTGGTGTGCGGCAGGCCGATGACCTTGTGGCCCGTGAACTCGATGGCACCGGCCTCGTGAGCGGCCACATGGCCGGTGGATGCGGCCAGCACACCCTCCCAGCGGCGCAGCATCGATGCAATGACGATGGCGTTGCTCTGGGTGCCGCCCGAAATGAACCAGACATCGGCATCCGGTGCGCCGCACGCCGCGCGGATCTTCTCTCGCGCGCTGGCGCAATAGGGATCGGTGCCGTAGCCGGAGACCTTCTCAAAGTTGGTCTCCACCAGCTTCTGTAAGATCGCCGGATGCGCACCCTCGCAGTAATCGTTTTCAAAATACAGCATATACTTTCCCTCGCTCTGCATTCAAGATAAACCTATTATCTGCTTTTTACGCAGGGTTGTCAATGTGGAACCCCCGCGTGGGCGGGGAAAAGCCGGTGAAGATCATCTTGTGACACAGCTGCCAGGGATCACCCCCGCATGGGCGGGGAAAAGTGGGCGGGCGTTGAGGACTTTATGAGCTACATCGGATCACCCCCGCGTGGGCGGGGAAAAGTTGATGGGCCGCCCGCGCAGGTCGGTCGGGGCAGGATCACCCCCGCACAGGCGGGGAAAAGATGTTACCTCTGCGCAAGCACAAAGTCAAGTTGGGATCACCCCCGCGTGGGCGGGGAAAAGTCGAATGCGGCTTGCAACTCGCTTTCCATATCGGGATCACCCCCGCGTGGGCGGGGAAAAGTGATCTGCTGTTCAGACGGGCAGAAATAGCCAAGGATCACCCCCGCGTGGGCGGGGAAAAGAAAATGTTGCGGTCTGCATCATCAAGCCATTCGGGATCACCCCCGCGTGGGCGGGGAAAAGCAAGGCGTTTTTCAAAAAGTTTTTCTTCTGCCAGGATCACCCCCGCGTGGGCGGGGAAAAGCGGGCAACCACGTCAACCATGCCAGCAACCTTGGGATCACCCCCGCGTGGGCGGGGAAAAGGTCTTTGCTGATTCCCCATCCCAAAAGGTGCAGGGATCACCCCCGCGTGGGCGGGGAAAAGAAGTAAAAACCCGGAAATCTGGCGATCCTACCGGGATCACCCCCGCGTGGGCGGGGAAAAGAGGCTTCCTGCATAATCACCGCTTGTAACCATGGGATCACCCCCGCGTGGGCGGGGAAAAGGGCCGGGCAGTGCTGGGGCCTGTGCTCGGCCCGGGATCACCCCCGCGTGGGCGGGGAAAAGTCACTCGGCTCTATGCCTTGGCAGATTTGGAGGGGATCACCCCCGCGTGGGCGGGGAAAAGTTGCGTTTTGGGACTTTGCTTTGAGCTTTTCAAGGATCACCCCCGCGTGGGCGGGGAAAAGGCGGGCCGGGCACCCCGTGTGCAGCAGCAGCCGGGATCACCCCCGCGTGGGCGGGGAAAAGTACAAGGAAAGCCACAAGATGGATTCAAAGGAATGGATCACCCCCGCGTGGGCGGGGAAAAGTTCACGGAAACGCTGCCCATGCCGACCTCAGAAGGATCACCCCCGCGTGGGCGGGGAAAAGCGCATACTGCTGGGCGCTGGGTGCAAGGGACTAGGATCACCCCCGCGTGGGCGGGGAAAAGGCGAAGGATGCCCCGCAGAGAGGGCAGAGGAAAGGATCACCCCCGCGTGGGCGGGGAAAAGGCCCCGCAGGGGCAGCGCCTTAACTTGATACTAGGATCACCCCCGCGTGGGCGGGGAAAAGACTAAAAAGATCCCATAGAAGCGGCATTTTTATCAGCGGGCCGATCCCGTTTCATTCAGTTTTGCATAGACCTGCTGGATCAGGCGGCAGTCGGGCAGGGCGCGATGGGTCTCCTGCTGGGCAACCTCAAAATACCGGGCCAGCGTGAGCAGCTTATAGTTCATCACCCCCGACACCTTACGGCGGGCAAGGGGCAAAACATCGATGCTGCGGTTGGTAAGCAGGGGTCTGTCATTCCGAATGCAGGCCGCACGCAAGAAATCGAGATCAAATTTCAGGTGATAGCCCACCAGCGTGTCTTTGCCCACGAATGCGAGGAACGCCTCCAGCGCGGCCAGCGGCTCCATACCGCCGCTCCGCTCCTCCGGCGTGATGCCGGTGAGCTTTGCCACCACATCCGGCAGAGGTTCTGTGCCCCGGACAAGGGCCGAAAATTCTTCGGCAGGCTGACCATCCCGCACACGGAGAGCGCCGTATTCCACAATGGCATCTGAGGCGGCGTTCAGACCGGTGGTTTCAAGGTCGATCACGGTGTAGCTTTCTTCCTTGGCAGGGGCGGCGGCTTTCTTCCGGGCCATCTTCTGAGCCATCTGGCGTTTGGCCGCGTTGCTGAATCCCGGTTTGAGATCAGCCGCCGGGGCCTGCGTCCGGGGCAGCGGGCGGCGCATCAGCTTGATGCCCTCGAAATCAACGGCCTCCCAGCTGGTGTTGTGGGTGCGGAAATCCATCCGCTGTTCGTTGTTGATGTTGAACACCAGCGTTGCCTGCCCATTTTTCAGGTTTTCGCAGACGCGATCCCAGATGGCATCCCGCACACGGCTGCTCACATTGCCCACATACACGCCGGTGTTGATCTCGCACAGCCACTTGGATAGGTCACCCCGCAGGCTGGGCGGACAGTTTGTCATAGTCAGGACAACGATGGCTCCTCACCTTCTTCCGCATCGAAGTAGTTTACGCCGTTGGCAACGGTGCCGATCTTGCTGTCCCAGAGATAGACCGCTTCCGGTTCCGCCGCCTGCTCCTCTTCGTTCAGGAGCAGCCAGCGGACATCGTGCACCATCCGCTCCAGAATATGATGTTCCACCATGGCATCCCGCACACGGCGGCGCATAACGGAGGGCAGATCCTGCGGAGCCTGCGCCGCCACCTCGAAGGCCAGCGGGATGACCACCTCGGCTTTGTACAGGTCGGCGATATCGTACACAAAAGAGCCCTCGTGCTTGACGTGGACAAATCCCAGTCCCGGCGCACAGCCCAGCGCAGTGATGACCGCAAAGGCCAGGCCGTACAGGCAGGCCGTGCCCGCCGAAAGTGCCTGATTGACGAGGTCTCCTGCAGAAAAATCATTGGGGTCATACACCCGGCCATTCCATTTGACACCGGTGGCCTTTGCGGCCTTGCGGTATGCCGTGCGCACCCGGCTGCCCTCCCGGCCCCGGAGCTGCTGGGTGGTCAGGCGGGAAACATCCTCATCCGGGAAACGGAGCTGGTACATTTTGCGCACCACTTCCAGATGCTCCCGCTGGTTGGAAAAGCGCTCAGCCTGCCGTTCCAGCAGGCGGGAGTGCTCACTCAGGGCACGGCCATGGGCGTAGAACCGCACGCCATGCTCCCCCACCCAGACCGCTGCCACACCGGTATCCCCCATCAGCTCCATGGCACGGTGGGTCACACGGGTGCCGGGCCCCAGCAGCAGGACAGAGATGCCCGCTGCCGGAACCTGAACGATGCCCTTTTCATCCGTTACGGTAATGGCTCCATTGTCCCGGCCAAGGGTGCAGTGTTCCAGATACAGAAAGGTCATCCGGTCCCGAAGCTGCGGCAGCGCCTGCCGTTCGGGCCGCGCAATGCCCGGCATCTCAGCCATGGTCTCCTCCCCTGTGGATGATGGTCATCAGGCCAAGGCCATAGGCCTTGCCCCGGCCAACGCCCTCGCACAGCAGGGCCTTGAAGGCCTCCGGGTCCGTCACCTGCAGAATGCCCTCGTAGGTCACAGCCAGCAGGGTAACAGGCCGGGTGCCGTTTTTCTTGAAGTGATAGGTCTGCTTCCGGGTCACTGCGAAGGACCCCTCCGAGACGGCAAAGCCGTGCTTTGCGGCCTGCGCCCACAGCCATTCCTCCTGCTCCACCTCGAGATAGCAGGGTTTCAGGGTTCCCCGGGCCGTATGGTCGGCAGAGTCTTTTTTGCTGCGGGTGGGGTTGGCAGTCAGGCGGAACTGCCAGCAGCTGCCCGCTGTCACCCGTTCCAGCAGCGGGTCATAGGGCCGGGTCTCCGGGGGCGCACCGGTGCCGAACTGCGCACACAGGGCGGTCAGATCCGGCCGTTCCTCACTAAGCAGGAGCAGGTACAGTTTTTCTCCCAGCTGATCCAGCCGCCACAGCCTGCGGCGGCGCGCACCGGCAAAAGCGTTTTCCACCGCACCATGGAATTTCTGGGGCGAGATCAGCGCCACCATGGTCTCACGGCGGGTCGGGTCAAGTTCTGCGCGGGATAGATACATGATTCCTCACCTCAATTCTGCCATTGCGTCATGTTCGGTCGCGCCGGGCATTTCCGGCGGGTTTGTGTTCCACTCCCGCACCGGGCGGAAGCCGTACTGCCGGTGGATGGGGCTGAACGACACCGCCAGATCACGCCGGGGCACGGCAGCAGCATCCGCCGGGTCCGTGTCTGCCACGATGCGCAAGGGGGCCCCATTCCTCTGTTTCACCAGCAGCGGTTCTGCCCGCAGGGTATCCAGCAGTTTCCCGGCCCGGATGCCAAGGAAGAGCGGCAGGGTGGGCGGGCAGGAACGCCGCCCCAGATACAGCGGGTAGACCGGATGTTTCAGGGCCGTTTCCAGCTCCTGTAACAGGGCGGTGTCCTCGCTTTCCAGCCCCACCAGAAAGACCGCATCCTGCAGGTAATGGCGGTAGGTCACATAGGGAGCCTTGCCTTTTTTCCGATCCTCTTCCCGGTTGGCTGTGTGGAAATCCACCAGCAGGCTGCCCTCCCGGTCAGCACGGACGGCAAAGTGCAGGCCGTTCAGCCGGGCAAGGCCTGCGGCATCGTCCCGGCGCAGGCCCAGAGCCGCCGCCAACAGGCCAATGACACCGCTTTTTGTGGGTTCCCGGTTCGTTTTACGGGTCTCAAATTTGGAATCCGCACCCCACGATTGCAGGGGCGCGGCCAGCCGAAGCAACAGAGTTGCCATGGTCACACCTCATTTCCGGGCAGCTTCTCCTTTACGGCACGTTCCAGCGCGGTGAGCATCTGGTTCAGGGGCATGGCCGGGGCCAGCTCGTCCAGCCCGATGCCCACAGCAAAGCTCTGGGCCGGAGCATCCGCATAGCAGGCATACACCTGCTGCGCGTATTGCTTCAGCGCCGTCTTGGAGGGTTCCGCATAGCCCTCGGGGCTCTTGCGCACCGGCTTTTCAAAGGCACCGCAGAGGTTCACAGGCTGATCCTCCCGCAGGGTGACATAGACAGCATCCGGCAGGGTGCGGTTGGCAAAGCTGTTCTGCTTTCCGGTGGGCATGGAGCGGATGAAGGCTTCGCCGAACACCCGGACAGCCTGGGCTGCCTTTTCAGCCCCCAGCAGGTGCGTCAGTTCCACCATGTTGACGGTGGCATAGCGATACAGGGTGGAAGAGTTGTACTCCACCGTGCCCAGATGGCCCGCGCCTGCCGAATCCTCCGGGGCACAGTCATCCACGGCGGTGAAGTAATCAAACTCGTTCTGCACGGCATGGGTGGAGATGCTGTGGGCCACCTGAGCGGCGGCATCGTAATTCAGGGAAGGATCGCTGGCGACCATCCGGCCAAACAGAGCCATATCCACCGAAGGGTTCTCCTTCAGGGCCTTTTTGTAGTCATCCTTCTCCTCGCAGTCCTCGGCGGCCAGCCGGGCCAGCGCCCGGGCCTGGGCCGTGCTCAAAAAGAGCAGGGCGGCGTTGTTGTCATCTTTCAGCTTGATGCCCGCATTTTCCAGTGCCTTTTTTGCATTCTTTTTCAGTCTGGCATCGTCCAGTTCAGGAGCCAGTGCGGCCAGTTCCCCGGCCACAAGGTCAGTTGCTTTCAGGGTACGTTTTCCGGTCTCGACCATGTCGGCCATTTCTTCGACAAACATTTTGCGGATCGCGTGCTTCCACGCCTGAGAGGATACCCGGGCGCGGGTGGCACCGCCATAGACAGCCGTCTTGGGGCTGCCGGTATCGTCGCGGTTCACACAGCTGGGCGGCACCGTTTGCAGCACATGAAAATCAACATACAGACGCTTGGTATCCATTTCAATTCTCCTTTTCTTCGGTTTCAGGTGTGTCGGCATTCATCTGGTAGAGGTCCCGGCCCCACTGCAGGCGGACATTGGCTGCCTGATCCGGGAGCTGGAACCGGTACAGCTCCACAGCCAGCCGGGGGTAATCCAGTTTCAGCTTCGGTTCATTTCCCCGGAACAGCTGCACCATCCCCCGGAGGTAGTGGGACACCTCGGGCATGGAATCTGCTGTGGCCAGTGCGTTGAACCGGCGCAGGACGCTGCTCTCGGTCCAGTCCTGCGCGGCAGCTGCGGAATTCTTGGCCAGCAGGCGCACCGCCCTGCCCAGCGTGCAGCCCTTTTCATTCATGGAAACGTTCTCTTCTCCCTGCTGGTGCAGGGCGTAGAGAGTCAGGGCAAGGTAGACCGCCCACTCGGCTTCCGATGGTTCCCGGCACTCCCCTGCCGCCGTTTCCCTGCCCCAGAGCTCTTTGGGCAGTTCCTGCAGGAAGCTGCCCCACAGCGCCGGCAGGTCGCCGGGCTGATGCCCAACGCCCCGGCGCAGCTCTGCCAGCCGGGCACGCCGCTGGGGTTTGGGCAGGCTCCACAGCCTGCTCAGCTGTCCGGCCACATAATCATGGATTGCATCCGTTATCATGCTGTTCCTCCTTCTTTCTTCGGGTAGAGCTTCCGCAGATTGTACAGGAAGCTATTGTAGGCCTTGGGGGCTGTATACAGAACGGTTTTCTTTTCGTCCTTTTTACCGCCTGTTTTCACCTCGACCCTATGGCCCACAAAGGCGGCATTCCCGGCCCGCTCCACCATCTGGCGGCCCAGCTCTGCGGCCAGTTTGCGGGCTTTCTCCTGCCATTCATCGGCTTTTTCGTCCAGCTTGTCCGTTTCGGGGTCAATACTCTGCAGCCAAAGCCGGAACGGCTGGTCGATGGTAAAGTAGAACTGGGTGCGGGCGGATTCCGCGGTCGTATCGTTCTTATCTCCCGCCGCAAGGGAGAGCTCCCAGGCAAGGCGGCCGACGCATTGCGCGGCCTGCTCGCAGTTTTCCACCTCATCCTCTACTCGAGATTGCCATGCACGGCCCAATTCATTTAGCAAAGCCAGTTCCATAGAAAGCTGATCCGTATAACAGTCTGTCATGGAGTTGCTCATCTTGCCATATTCCACACCAAGCGCACATATCTGCAAATGCTCTTTTCTGCTCAGTATCTTCTCGTTTTGCAGTAAGGTATTCCACCAGATCACTCCGGGAACATGGCTATCGATTCCAGTCAGAGCCGAAAACTCTCGCCAAAGTTGTTTGCTCATACTATGCACACGCGGGTAATAGTATCGTGGGTTATTTTTGCTCTCTTCTTTTTTATTCCAGAGCGTCATCGGTTCGGCAAATGCATTCGTTGAATCAAAGAAATCTCCACCAAGCACAGTACAACCTGTCACCCAGCCTTCCTGACGCTTCAGCAAAATTCTTCGGTATTGCATCGTCATCAGTCCAGCAAAGTTATCCGGGCAGGGTACTTCTGTGCGTTCCTCTGTCCGGGCTGCATCCAGCTCCCAACAGGGAGCATCCTCTTCCCAGAGCTTTCCACCATCCCGCAAGAACATCAGATTTCGCATCAGAGTATCAAACAGGTTTGCACCTTTTACATAGACAACGCCCAGTCTGCCCAGCCAGCCCGGCCCCATAGAAGGCAGCGTTCTATCCTTTGCCTTTTTCTTTGCCGCAGTATCGTCGTAATTATTCAAAAAAACAAGCCATCTTGCCGCCTGTGGATAGGTCAGCCGCTCTTTCGCTTCGCCTGAATAGGCAGAAAACAAGCTGTCCTTATTTTCGCTTTCAAAGATTTCACCGTTCAATTTTTTGGCCCGGAATGGGCTTCCGATCTTCGCTTCCGGCACCTGCCAGAAGGGGCGTTCCGGGTGGAAAAGCCAGAAGCGGTCCCGCCACTGCTCCAGATAGGCCCGGATGGGCGCTTCCGGAAAATGCCCCAGCCGGTACAGCTCCTCCCAGCGGATCAGGGCATCGTCCGTTTCCTCAAAGGGGGCCGGCGTACCGTTTCCATCCACCCGGGAAAACACCGTGTGCAGAACCGCCAACAGCAGCCGCAGCATGGCGGCATCCTGCGTGGGCAGTTCTCCGGCCAGGTCGCGGTATTCGTGGGCGTGCAGCAGGGCATCCGGCAGAGAGACTTCCTGCACGGTATAGTCCTGCCCGCGCACCCGCATCCAGCGTTCCTCCAGCAAATTATACTCAATTTGCTTCATTCTCTTCCTCCTTCCGGTAGGTCAGACCGTTTTCACGGTCGTATTGCAGCACCTGCCCGGCAAGCTGTGCGGTCAGGTGGTCATCCAGCAGTAAGATCAGTTCTCCCCGCAGCAACGGCGACTGCTGCCACAGCCCGAACACGTCCCGGTTCCGGGCTTCCAGTGCGTCGATGGTCTGTTCCACCGACCACCGTTTGCTGAAATATCCGGGCAGGCGCAGCTTCTGCCGTGCAATTTGAAGCGCCATCTCCGGCTGAGGCGGCTCGTCCGTGGGCACGCTGGCACCGGGATGCCCCGTTTCATCGGGCAGGAAGCAGACATTTCCCGCCGCATCCCGCATCAAGACCAGCACGTCAATGGAAGGGTCTCCGTCACACACCGCCGCGCGGGCACCGTTGTCACTGACCGCACCCACATCATCCATCCAATTGTCCAGCGTATTCCGGGAAGGGCGCTTTCTGTGCTCTTCCGGCGGCAGGATGGTAAAGGTCTCTGCCTTGCTCATTTTGATTTGTTGGGCCTTTTCGTACTCTGCCCGGGCCGCAGTGCTCTGTGGGCTGGCGGGCAAAGGGTCGGGCTCCCAGCCATAGACATCCTGCACCAGCGGGGCAATGTCATGGGGCAGGGTGATGGCGGTGGGCAGGAACTTGCGGGTGCGCCAGAGCAGCCATTCCCCGTAAACCGCCTTGCTGCCCTCGTCGAAGTCCTCCGTCCCAGTGTCCAGCACGGCACAGCGGGCCTGCGCCACCGGCCGGGGACGAGCCCGCCCCTCGTGGCGGTGCAGTCGTCCGATACGCTGTAAAAGCAGATCCATGGGGCAGAGCTCTGTGACCAGAAGATCCAGATCGATATCAAGGGATTGCTCGAGCACCTGCGTGCCCACCACAATGAGCTTATCCCGCTGTTCCGGGTTGGAGTGCTTGCCGATGCGCTTCATCAGCGCCTCTTCTTTGGCGGCACGGTCGGGCATAAGGAACTGAGCGTGGAATACCACCACCTCAAACTCCGGCAGTTCTGCCCGCAGACGGGCCGCAATGGCCTGCGCTTTTTTCACGGTATTGACGATCACGCCCGCACAGCCGCCCTCCCGCAAGGCACTGCGCAGAGTGTCAGTCAGCTGTTCCTCGGTCAGCGGGAATGTCTCCACTCTGCGTGGTTCGGTTTCCAGTGGGATAGTCGTCTGCTCCACCTGTTTGCCGTCCGTCCAGGTCAGCAGCGGATAGCCCCGGCAGGTCTGCCATAAGCCGTCCGGGGCGGTTCTTCCATTCAGGTAGGCCCTGACCAGCTCGACCCGGCGCTTGGCGGGCAGGGTAGCCGAAAGCAGGATCACCGGTACTTTGTACCGGCCCAGCCAGGTCAGCGCCCGGTCAAGATAGCAGTTCATGTAAGCGTCATAGGCGTGGCACTCGTCAATGACCACCACCTTGCCCGCAAGGCCAAGGTGGCGCAGCATCACATGTTTTTGCTGTAACGCCGCCATCAGCAGCTGATCCACCGTGCCGATGACAAAATCAGCCAACAGCCCCTGCTTATTGCCCCGGAACCACTGATGCACCATCACCCGGCTCTCCGGGTCAGCATCGGGGTCTGCTTCCAGATCTTCCTCCACCCGCACCGTGTCCTGCTGCAACCGGAGGTAGGCCTCGTTCAGTTCGGCCATGCCGTGGGCCAGCTTGATGGAGTGCTCCAACCCATCCGGCTGCTTTTCGGCCCACGCCAGCAGCCGCCCAAAGATGCCGTTGGCGGTGGCCTGGGTGGGCAGACCAAAGAAGATGCCGCCCTCGCCGCCGTGCTTGGCTAAAATCTCTGCCGCGCCCAGCGCGGCCTCCGTCTTGCCCACGCCCATCTGTGCTTCCAGAATGAACATCCCCGGTTCCTGGGCCTGGCTGACGGCTTCCAGCATGGCCCGCTGGACTTCGTTGGGCGGAAAGCCGAACCGTTCCGCAAACGCCCCCGGTTCCGTCACATCTGACTGCACCTCCCACGGAGAGGTCAGGTCCAGCGCTTCCCACGCCCGATTGACACGGGCAGGATACAGGGTATCGCTGCCCACCTCTTCCACAGGGATGAGCGGAAAATACCGGGTATTGCTGGCGACCCAGTCCGCCATGATGAGTAGGCCGGCCAGCAAGATCTCAGCCGGGATGGTCAACTGCGGCAGCTCGTCCACGCTGGAAAAGCCGCTTTCCTGCAAGGCGTAGTCAAACAGTTCCCGCCAGCAGCTCTCCCAGAATTTCTGTTCCCCCTCGGGCCAATAGTTGGATTCCCAGCTGCCTTCTTCTTCCTCATCGCCCAGCTGGTCAAATACGTCCTTCCCGGTTTGTGGCTTGCCATGGTGCGCGCCTGCTACCGATGCAAGCCCGTTGGGGCATTTCAGCCACCGCAAGATGGCCTCACTCGCCAACGCGTGACGTGAATACTTGCGGTTCTGCTCCCGGTAACTGAGCGTTGTATATTTCTCCAGGCACTGTCTGGGCTCCGGCAGTTGTGCCATGATAGGACACTGGAAATTTGTGGAAGCCTTTCCAAGATCATGGACCAACCCCAGAAAGCAGGCGGTCTGTGTCAGCAGGTCCTCGTCCAGCTCGATATGCTGACGGACGCTTTCCGGCAGCCACCTCTGCACCAGATATACCATAATACCCGCCGTATCCCTCAGGTGCATCCAGAGCGGCAGCCAGAAGCCGCTGTTCACCGGGTCTGTCTTGCCCGCAAACAGCCGCACTTCGTAGGGAACACCTCGTTGTTTCATCCTGTTCCACCTCCACTGCAGTCAGGAAAATCGCATTTTCCGCACCATCGGAGCTTCTCTGAGGATAGAATAGCACACAGAAAGTCCTATAAAGCGGACTTTTGCTGCTTTTTTCATGGGTTTTTTCAGTTTTTTGATGTCTGCCGTTTTCCGGCTGTTACCCCCGCAAGGCGGGGAAAGTGTTGCTCCCTATCAAGCATTCGGAGCACATCCGCTGATGCAGATCACAGAGGTATTACATATCATGCATTGTTCTAAATCTCTGTACACCAATATTACACCTTTTTTCCCAACTTTACAAGCGGATCCTTCCGATTCAGCAAATGACACAAAAACCGCCCCGGCTTCCTGTTACGGAAACCGGGGCGGTTCGATTGCGTTACTTGTGCTTTTTCAAGCGCTCATGCAAAACCTTGCGGGGATTCTTGATCGCAGCCTGAGCGGGTGCCAAAATTACAGAGCGTTCGGAGTAACGGTGATACGCTATTTGTGAATTTCCAGTGTGTTTTACTCCATCTCCGCAATGATCTTCTCCAAATTTTCTTCCTGCAAATAGAATTCCGGCAGTTTTGCCTTGTCATATAGAACGAATGGGCGGCGTTTGCAAGGAGCAGTCATACACAAAACACCCCCGGCTTCCTGTCATGGAAACCGGGGGCGCTGCGGTTTTATGGGAAACGCCTCAGGCGCTGCAAAGCCTCAGTGCAGCAGAGAGCTGACCCATGCCCGGGCGGCCGTCTTGGCCTGGAGCTTATTGTACATCTTCAGGGTGGTGTTGTACACCTTCTGGCTCATGGCATTGCTGGCGTTGGTGGCGGCAGCCTGCTTGGCCTCAAGCGTATCGGCGGCGGCAACGGCGGCCTTCATATCGGCGTAGTCAGCCATGATCTCCTGCTGGAGCGCGGCGTAGCTGGCCTTGGCTGCAGCCTGATCCTTTGCGGTGACCTGATTGCCATTGCTGCCGTAGGTCAGCAGGTTGGAGAGGGCGTCACGCACGCCGTAGAAGGAGTCGGTCCAGTCGTCCGGGTAGGTGTAGTAGCGGCCCTTGGCATCCTGATACCAGACGCCCTCGGTGGGCTGCTCGTCGGAACGGGTGACCTTATGGACCGAGACCTTGTAGACATCTGCGGTGTCGGTGGTCAGCATCGGATAGTAAGGGACGAAGGCGTTGTACACGTCGTCGTCAAAAGCGGTCCACTCGGTAATGGCGGTGTTCAGATCGCCGGTGGCGCTCACCTGGAACAGATGAGTCTCCACATTGCCCGTCTTGCCGATGGGCTCGGTCTGAAAGAAGTGGATGGAATCCTCCACCGAGAACTTCTTGGTCAGCTGGATGTTGGAGTAGACCGGGACGATGGCACCGTTCTCGCCGACGTTGCTGATGGCAAAGTCGGTCTCGCTGTAGTTGTCCTTCGTAAAGGTGTCGGTGCCGTACAGGTAGTTCAGGCCGGCTGCCATGCGGTCCGATGCGATGTCGCCATTGTAGGAGGCATCCAGGTCGATGACGTTGGCAGCGGCATCGCCCACAAAGGTACCGGCTTTCTGGGCCACGGAGATCAGGTTGGCAGAGGCCACCACATGGTCGGTGTCATCCAGATCGATCTTGCCCATAGCGGCGACGTTGGGCTGCATGAAGACCACGCTGGAGGAGAGCTTCAGGGCAAGGTAGGTGTGGCCCGTCAGGTTCTCCACGAACCAGGTCTCATTCTGGTCGGCAATGAACACGCCGGAGCCGCCGGCTGCACCGGCGTTGTCGTAGATGGAGGTCAGCAGGGCAACACCCTCGCGGGCCGTGGAAGCTTCGCTCAGCAGCACCGTGGTGATCTCGGCTTCCTCAATGCCGTTGTCCACATAGGGGTCTACGCTCAGCACGGCGTCGGTGCCGTAGAGAGACTCGGTGGCAGAGACCATGACGCCCTTCTCGTTGGTGCCAGCCTCCTCATAGGGGGTGTGCTCGTGGGTGCTGTCGCAGTCCGGGCAGACACCCAGACCGTTGTCGTCCCGGCGGGCGGTGTAGCGGTAGCTGTCGTGGGTGAAGGTGTAGGTAAAGCCGTAGCAACCCTCGTACACCTCGCCCGCGGTGTGCTTCCCGGCGGGGCTGATGTTGAACAGCTTGTTGTAATCGTTGGTGCCCAGATCCTCGATCCGGCCAAACATGGTGGTGCCATCCTCGGTGAGGTCGCTGCCGACATAGAGTGCCGTGCAGGCGAAGGCGGAAGGAACCACGGCAAGCGTCATCGCACAAGCGATGAAAGCCGCAGCAATTTTCTTCTTCAAAGACATAATAGTATCGATCCCTCTCTTGTTGATTGTCGGCATTTCGTCGTCAGGTGTTATAATACACCCATTTTAATGAAAATACAAGTATTTTCCCAAAATTTTAGCATATATTCATTTTTATATAGTATATATTCATACTGCGTTTTTCATCTGCCCCTCCGTGAGCGCAAAAAAACGCCCCGGTTTCCTATCACAGAAACCGGGGCGGTCATATACTTTATTGGTGCTTTCTCAAGCCCTCACGCCATTACTTGCGGGGGTTCTTGATCGCAGCCTGGGCGGGTGCCAAAATTACAGGGCATTGGACATCATTCTTCTCCCTCCGGGTACTGCTCAACGCTTCCTTTTGAACTGAGCAGCATCGGCTTGCGATGTCTTTTTATTTCTTCTATTTTCATCACACGGATGGCAAACATCCAATCATCTCCAAAGTCATAATGGAGCGAGAATTTCTGTCCTTCGACCAGCCCCAGTTCATCCAATGCAATATCGGTTCCCTCTGCATCATCCTCGTCAAACAGGTCATCTTCCATCGGATTGAATCGGTAGCAGTCTTCGCTGTACATCTTGTTGTCCATACAAAATTCATACAGATGCTCTGCCGTAAAATCAAATGCACTCAAAATCGCCATGCAGAGCTGATCCAGTGTATCCGTACCACAGATGGTTATCGTTCTGTATACGCTGCGCCCAAGCCCTGCCGGATAAACCTTTAATGTATACTGTGTCCTCATTACGATCCTTCTTTTGATTTTATTTCAATTCGACTTTCTGCATCTGTCCCAAAATTGCGTTCTTCACGCCATCACTCAAATAGGCCTCATTTAGCGTTTTCTTAGTATAATTCAGATAAGTTCCAGCCGTTTTCTCTGTCAGAAGTGCAGTAAAGTAACGTTCCCAGCTGAAATAGTCTTTGCCATCGATGTAGTCAGACGGTGTCTGCAATATCTGTGCAACCTCCGTATCTTTCAGGATTCCAGAAGAAAGTATCAGCCATTCAAAAGATTCTGGCAAATAGAGTGCCAGATTCTCTCTTGTCAGCACCAACTGCAACACCCTATCCATTTCCGGGCCAAAGGCAGCGCCATCTGCAATCACCAGAATCTTTTCATCCTTATGCGCCTTCAAATAGGAAAACACATTTGACTTTCCATTTGCAGTATCACACTGCATTTGATGCTCTGCACAGACCGCATCAAAGAATTGATACCCCGAATTGCTGTCCTCTGTCAAGATCTTCTCCGGTTTAATATTTTCAGTCGTACTATCCGGGTAAATTCGATAGAACGAATGATAACTCTGTTTCAGTGTCCCATACTTTCCAGAGGTTCGGATTCCATACACTTCTTCCACACTGTATGGCAAGGCTGGCAAACCCTCTCTGGTCACGATAACATAATAGTTATCCGTCTGCTGAATCGCACGCGCAAAATCTTTGGTCCTGACAAACTCGTTTCCTTCGTCGATAAAAACAATGCTGTCCTGAATATTGTCAAGTTGTCCCTTCCAAAGATTTCCTTCTACCACGTAGCAACTTTTATCACAATTTAGAGTGACCGGTCCACTCTCTCCATCGTTCATATGTGTACGAATCATATCTACGAGAGTCGTTTTACCCGTTGCGCTATTTCCGCGAATGATGGTCAAGTTGCGTCGCAGTTCAAATTCATATTTCAGGTACTTTGTGCCAACGACCACTTTATGAATGCCTTTCATTTCTGTCAGCCCCTTTACACAAACTCACCTGCGGCCAAAATCAGCTCTTCCATACTGTGAACGATTTGATTCGTATTCAGCACTTTTATTGTAAACGGCTTTTTGCCAAAATCCATCAGGTGACGCAAATTCACCGTGCGATCCTCCTGCTCTGCAATTTTGAGCAGCCACTTTGCACAGTTGTCACCGCAAGTCGATACATTGAACACTTTCTCCGGCTCAAACTTTACCAAAATCAGTGTCTTTACGCCACCAGACAAACCAATCGGTGGAATTTTACCCAAGACCGGGCTGTCAATTACACCACTGTCGATAACGGTAGACTTATCCACATCCTGAATCATTTCCTTGACCATCGGGTCAACGATCCAGTCTTCCTCGTAATCGTATTTGAAATAAGAAGCCGTATTGTACACCGCTTCCTTCATATCACCGTAAAAAATGTTCAGCATCTTATCACCTCATCGATGTGCGTACTTCTGCTATCATTGTACCCTCTTTCAGCTTACAAAACAAGATGCAAAAAGCTCTTGGCCTCCATTACAGAAGCCAAGAGCT
>ENA-UALR01000245-UALR01000245.1-human-gut-metagenome-genome-assembly--contig:-NODE-245-length-27139-cov-8.761815_pt1 | contig 27139 bp, 22 predicted proteins | sample MGYA00243702_ERZ654472 | MGnify/ENA primary metagenome ERZ654472 (study PRJEB26926, sample SAMN06164398) | human gut metagenome | biome: ENVO:00009003; feature: ENVO:2100002; material: ENVO:00002003...
CTATTCGTCGGCAGCGTCAGATGTGTATAAGAGACAGGCACTGCGGGAGCATCCAGATCAAAGTTCAGGGTATTGTCAGCCATAAGTGATTCCTTCCTTTCAAAATCCCGAGGGGATATTCTGATTTTACTTGCTCAGACCCTGCCCTTTCAGCATATTCTGCAAAACGGTCAGGTCTGCGGACAGGTCCATGCTCTCTGCCGCGTACAGGGCATCCAGCTGGTTTTCAAAAGCGGTGGCAATGGAGGCAGCGTTGTGCTCCACCTCGGCGCGGATGGCGGCGGCGTTCTCGCCCCGCACACCCTGCTTTGCAAGCTTTGCATACTGCTGCAAAACGTTTACGGCGTCCGGCAGATAGTAGTTGGCAAATCGGCGCACCTGCTTTGCCTTGGCGGGGTTTGCTTCCACGGTTTCCACGATGGAGCGTCCTGCCTTTTCCATGCGGGTCATAGCGGCGGACAGCTGCGGGTCGGGCAAAGCCTCGTTCAGCGCGTGCAGGGTGTCCAGCTTCTGCTGGATATCGGTCAGCATCTGGTCCACATCCTCCACACCGGTGTGGAAGGGTACTTCCCGCTCCACCACCCGGGGCGGGCAGGTCTTTTTTGTCACGCCAAAAGCCACGGCGGCACCGCCCAGCGCCACCAGCAGCGCCCATAATTTATACACCGGCAGCACTGCGCACAGCACCACGAACACCAGCGCCATGGCGTAAAAAGGCAGCACGCTGGGCTTTTGGGTGCGGATGATCTTGCTCATGGTCATTTCTCCTTGTCCGGGGCAGTGCGCCCCTTATGATATCCATAATACAACGTCCGCAAAAAAACGCAAGTATCCCGCAAAAGAATTTACAGCCTTGTCATCATTTTACGATCCAGTCCGCCAGCGCTGCGCCCCAAAGCTCCTCCAGCCGGGCGGGGCTGCAGGCGGCGTTGGCGGGGCTTGTGCTCGGCAGACGGACAGCCGGGATGCCGGTAAGCGGCTGCTGATATTTTGTGTAGATACGGTAGGCTGTGGCGCCGTTGCAGAACACCGCCCGGATGGGCGCCTTGCGCAGCAGCCCGGCGATATCGTTGGGCACCACATCCCGGATAGAAGCATCCGATGCCCCGGTGATGGTGCAGCTTTCCAGCGTATCCCACAGCGCCAGCCCGTGGCGCAAAAGCAGCTGCTTTTTGGCGGCGATATCCTCCCGCGCGGGCAGCGGCTCCCCGGTCAGCGCCGCCAGCAGCGGCCAGAACCGATTTTGCGGATGACCGTAGTAAAAGGCCATCTCCCGGCTTTTGGGGCTGGGCCATGTGCCCAAGATCAGTGCCCGGCTGCGGTCATCGTATACCGGCGTAAAGCTCATAAGCTGCCGCCTGCACTTTCAATATTGCCCCATGCAGAGCCGAAGTCCTTGCCGGAGGGCTCCGCGCGGGGGCCGTCGAACCACAGCTCCTCGATCAGCGCCGCCACGCCGTCCTCCCGCACGTCCCCGATGATCCGGTCGGCAGCGGCCTTGGCGTCCGGGGTGCCGTTTGCCATGCAGGCACTCAGGCCCGCGACTTTCAGCATCCCCACATCGTTGGCAGAATCGCCCACAGCCACGGCATCCGCCAGCGTAAGCCCCATCTGTGCACACAGGTCGGCAAGCCCTACGCCCTTATCCATGCCGCCGCGCACGATATCGTAGTAGCAGTAGCCGTCCGCGTTCTGCGCGCCCGTCTGCATCCAGTGCAGGCCAAGGTAGCCGTATTTTTCGTGGAAGCGCTCCACCTCCTGCGGCGGCATGGCGGCAAAGGCGGCGTGGGGCATATCCACCAGATGCCTGTCCTGATCCTCGCCGTCCACGCAGTCCAGCCCGGGGCTGTTCATCATCTGATAACCGGTGTGCAGATACTCGTACTCGCAGTAGGCGTAATAGGCATCCCGGAAGTTGAATTGCAGCGGGTAGTTATAATCCTCGCAAAAATCCACCAGCACATACATCTCCTCGCTGGTAAGCGGATGCTCGGCTATTACATTGCCCTGCCTGTCCACCACGCAGGCACCATTGCAGGTAATGGCGTAGTCGTACCGGATGCCGCCCAGCTGGTTTTTGTCCCGGATGCCGGGATAGGAACGGCCGGTGCTGAGCACGAATTTGCCCCCGGCGGCTTGCAGCTTTTTTACCGCCTTTACCACCGCCGGGCGGGGCTTTGCTTCGCCAAAGGGCATCAGCGTGTTGTCGTAATCGCTTGCCAGAATCTTATATTGCATGGTCATCTCTCCTGTGTGCATCGTTTTCTCCCAGTATAACACATTTCAAAGTCCAGCGGGAGAGGGGGAATATCAAAAATGCCCTCCGCTTGCGCTCTGGGCAAATATAGCGGAAACTTCTTTTGATATAGAGCGTTTGTCGCGCTCTGCGGAGCGCTCCAAACGCATTTTTCACGGAAAGGGTCGCAAACGACAAGATACAGCCTTTCCCGCAGCGCCGCGCTTTCGCAGAAAGCGGCGCTGCAAATGCCGTTTTCCGCCACGACCCCACCTGTGAAAAAGGGGTTCAGAAACGCCCGCAGGCGTTTCTGAACCCCAAAATTATAGCAGTTTGCGTTTTTAATGCACAAGCAACATCCGCAAACTGCATATCGCAAAGCTGCCGTTTTGATTGGCACTATTTTTGAAAATTGCGATAAAAATATATTTTCCGCTGATCATGCCCAAAGCACACGCGGCGGGCATTCCAAATCGTCCCGCCCCGCAAAAGATGGCATCACTCTGCCGCGTCCGTCACCCGGACGGGGTAGCCCGTCCGCACACAGCGCACCGCATACCGGGCGTTGCCGCCGGAGGTGCAGGTGAACAGGGTCAGATCCCAGCTGTCTGTCTCGGTGGCGGTGGTCATCTCCTCGATCTGGGTGGGGTGCAAAGTCTCCACGCTCTCCACCTCGTAGCTCCAGCGCAGACCATCCGCATCCGTAAAGTAGACCGGGCTGCCGATTGCCAGCCACTTGATGGGGCTGAAATGCTTTGCATAGTTGTGGCCGCAGAGCACCAGATCATCGGCATAGGTAGTGCCGCTGTACCGTCCGGGGGCGACCTTCAGCCCGGCGTAGCTCCACTGCGCCATCACCGGCAGTTCCAGCCCTGCCGCCGGGATGGAAAGCACCCCGATGTAGTCATGCCCCTCCACCTCTACGGTGGTCATCTCCTGCGCCGGGTCCAGCACCGGCTGCGGGGCTGCGGTCTCGTTTTCCTGCCGGTGCTCCGTAATGGTCTTTTGCATGGTCTGCTCCAGCTCGCCCAATACTTCCTGCGAAGCCTTTTCTGCCCGGGCGGCATCCCACCGGTTGTAACCCAGCAGCCCGGCGGCGCTCAAGATCAGCACCGCACCCAGCACCATGCACAGCCTGCCGATTTTCCGTTTCATTGCATTCCACCCTTTATATAATAGTATCCGTCTGCTTCAGTATACCATTCCCCGCTCCGGTTTACAACCGTTCTTTCGGGCGATTTTTATCGGGCAGCAGCGCGCAGACCAGCCGCACCATCTGCCCGGTCAGGGGCAGCCAGACCAGCGCACACAGCCCGTTGAACAGGGTGTGGGCGTTAGCGATCTGCCGGGCGATCACGGCACACTCTGCCCCTGTGGGCGAGCACAGCCGCACCAGCGCCGCAAAGGGCTGCAGCAGTGCGCAGCACACCGCCGCGCCGCTCAGGTTGAAGATGGCGTGGGTTGCCGCCACCCGCTTTGCGTCTCTTCCCTGCCCGATGGCGGCAAGCACCGCCGTAACGGTGGTGCCGATGTTATCCCCCAGCAGAATGGGAATGGCAGCGGTCAGCCCCAGCAGACTGTGTACGCCGTCCGCCCCGGGCTGCGCCGCCATGCTTTGCAGCAGCGCCACCGTGGCAGAGCTGCTTTGTACTGTCAGTGTCATGCAGACGCCCGCCAGAAGCCCATGCAAAGGGCTTTGCTGCACCAGGGCAAGCTCCAACCGGAGCAACGGGCTTTGCAGCAGCGGCTCCATGGCGCTGCGCATCACCGTGACGCCCTCGAACAGCAGCCCAAAGCCGAACACCGCCTCGCCCACGCAGCGGCCCCGCCAGTTTTTGCAGGCCAGACAGAGCAGCACCCCGCAAAACAGCAGCAGATACCGCCAGCTTTCCACCCGGAACGCCAGCAGCTGTGCTGTGACCGTTGTACCGATATTCGCCCCGAACACCACCGGCACCGCCTGCCGCAGCTGCAACAGCCCCGCTGCCAGAAAGGCAATGACCATGACCGTGACCGCCGAGCTGCTTTGCAGCACCGCCGTTACCGCAGCACCGGTCAGCAGCCCTGCCGCCGGGTTTGCGGTGCACCGCGCCAGCAGGCTGCGCAGCCGCTTGCCCGCCCCCTGCTGTACTGCCCTGCACAGGCTGTCCGTCCCGTATAAAAACAGCGCCAATCCGCCGAATACCTGCAACAGTACCTGTGATCCCTGCTCCATCTGCACCCTCCGTTTCTGCCTGTCCTTTATTTTTATGCAGCGAGAGCCGGTTTGCGCATTGACAAAACCTACAAGTTTTTTGTGAATTTTTGTTTAATATTTCCCTATTCCCTTGCAATCCAGCTGCAAAAGGAATATGCTTATCAGGCGTTAATACTTAACAGCTGTTAAGTATTTGAAAAATGCAAACGAGGAGGGACTGTTGTGTCCGAGCCAAGCACCCCCAGCTTTCAGGGGATGTGCCATTATATCGGGCAGCTGAGCAAGGCATCCAAGGCCGGGATACGGGCGGCGCTGGCCGATTGCCCCAAATGCCACTTTAATATGCTGGAAGGCCTGCTGCATTCTATCAACTGCCACGGAAAGGACGGTGCCATTTATGTCTCTGACCTTGCCCGGGAGATCCGACAGCCGCTGCCGGCGGTCTCGCGCGGGCTGCGGTTGATGGAGCAGGACGGCACTGTGGTGCGGGAACCGGACCCCGCCGACCGCCGCAAAACGCTGGTGCGCGTCACCCCCAAGGGGTATGAGCTGTGCCACCAGTGTGAGCAGGCTCTGCGCGACTACTTTGCCAGCGTGCTGGCACGGTTAGAGCCGGAGCAGGTAGCCCAGATGGACGCGCTGCGCGGCGCGCTGATGGATGCCATTCTTGCGGAAAATGCCGCGCGCAACATTGACCCGAAGGGAGAAACGAACCATGACAAAGATCTTTAAGCAGCTGGCCCGACACTGGGCGGTCTGCCTTGTGGTGTTCGCGCTGCTGTTCGTGCAGGCGTACTGCGACCTTGCACTGCCGGACTACACCAGCAAGATCGTGGACACCGGCATCCAGCAGGGCGGCATTGAAAGTCCCCTGCCCCAGACGGTGCGCCAGAGCACGCTGGACACGCTGAGCCTGCTGATGAGCGAAGAAGATGCACAAAAGCTGCAAAACGCCTACCAGTACTACCTGCAGGACGATGGCGTGCTGCAGCTGCGCTCTGACCTGACCGAGGACGAGCGCACCGCGCTGGAGGACGCCGTGACCACCCCGGACATCGTGCTGTATATGGCTGCCGCACAGGCCGCCAACACCCCCGCCGGGCAAAGCAGCATGGGCATGACCGGCCTTGCCGAGATGCCCTCTGCCGCTGCGGACACCGACACCGAGACCGTTACCCCCACGGCAGCAGATCTGGATACGGTATGCAGCCAGTTTGCCGCCATGAGCCAGATGCCCGGTTTTGACCGCAGTATGCTGCAAAAGCAGCTGGACAGTGCCATGAGCCAGCTGGACAGCACCCTGCTGGAAAACCTGAAAAGCCAGTCCCTGCTGCTGGTGCAGCTGGAATACGAGGCACAGGGCGTTGCACGGAATGTGCAGATGCAGTACCTCTTCCGGGTGGGCGGCCAGATGCTTGCCCTTACTCTGCTGATGGTGGTCGTTGCTGTGGCCGTGGGCTTCCTTGCCTCCCGGGTGTCCGCTGCCATCGGTCGTGACCTGCGCCGGGAGACCTTCTCCAGCGTCATCGGCTTCTCCAATGCAGAAATCGAGAATTTTTCCACCGCCTCCCTCATCACTCGCACCACCAACGATATCCAGCAGGTGCAGTTCGTCTGCGTCATCCTGCTGCGCATGGTGGCCTATGCGCCCATTCTGGGCATTGGCGGTGTGCTGCACGTTGTGGGCAGCAGCTCCGGCCTTTCCTGGATCGTGGTGCTGGACGTGGCCATCCTGCTGTTGCTCATCATTTTCCTGATGAGCGTTGCCATGCCCAAATTCAAGGTGATGCAGCAGCTGGTGGACCGGTTGAATCTGGTCAGCCGCGAAATTTTGACCGGCATCATGCCGGTGCGCGCCTTCAGCCGCGAAAAGTTTGAGGAGCAGCGCTTTGACAAGGCCAACCGGGAGCTGATGGGCACCCAGCTGTTCACCAACCGCGCCATGGTGGCCATGATGCCCTTTATGACCCTGATCATGAACGGTACCAGCCTGCTCATCGTCTGGTTCGGCGGCAAAGCCATGGATGCCGGCACCATGCAGGTCGGCGAGATGATCGCCTTTATCACCTACACCATGCAGATCGTCATGTCCTTCCTGATGCTGGCGATGGTGGCCGTCATGCTGCCCCGCGCCGGTGTGGCTGCGGATCGTATCGACGAGGTCATCCGCACCAAAGCCACCATCCACGACCCGGATGAAGCCGCCGCAAAGGCCGCACAGGCACACACCGACTGGCGGGGCGTGGTGCAGTTCGAGGATGTGAGCTTCCGTTACCCCGGTGCAGACAGCGATGCACTGGAGCACATCAGTTTTACCGCAAAGCCCGGCGAGACCACCGCCATCATCGGCTCCACCGGCTGCGGCAAGTCCACCCTGCTCAACCTCATCCCCCGCTTTTACGATGTGACCGGCGGCAAGGTGACTGTGGACGGCATTGACGTGCGCAAGATGCCGCAGGCACAGCTGCACGACCTGCTGGGCTATGTGCCCCAGAAGGGTGTGCTGTTCAGCGGCACCATTGACAGCAACCTGAAATTCGGCGGCGAAGATATCACCGATGCGCAGGTACAAAAAGCTGCTGCCATTGCGCAGGCCACTGATTTTATTGAAGCAAAGCCGGAGGGCTACCAGAGCCCCATCGCACAGGGCGGCTCCAACGTATCGGGCGGCCAGAAGCAGCGGCTTTCCATTGCCCGGGCAATTGCCAAAAATCCCAAGGTCTATCTGTTTGACGACAGCTTCTCGGCGCTGGACTACAAGACCGATGTAACGCTGCGCCGTGCCCTGAAGGCACAGACCGACAACGCCACTGTGATCATTGTGGCACAGCGCATCTCCACCGTGCTGCACGCGAACCAGATCCTTGTGCTGGACGAGGGCAGGCTGGTGGGCAAGGGCACCCACGCCCAGCTGATGGTCAGCTGCCCGGAATATCAGGAGATCGCCCGCAGCCAGCTGAGCCAGAAAGAGCTGGCGCTGGATACCTTGAATACGGAAAAGGAGGGTGAGTGATATGCCCAGACCCGGACGTCCCACCACCGAGCGCGCCAATGACTTTAAAGGCACGCTGCGGCAGCTCATCCGCACCATGAGCCACTACAAGCTGCCCCTTGCGGCAGCCATGCTGTTTGCTGTTCTGTCCACCATCTTCAACATTGCAGGCCCCAAGGTGCTGGCAAAGGCCACCACCGCCCTTGCCACCGGCTGGATCGCCCGGCTGCGCGGCACCGGCAGCATCGATTTTGTGTATATCGGCCGCATCCTGCTGTTTTTGCTGGGGATGTACCTGCTGAGCAGCGCTTTCAGCTTTATTCAGGGCTGGCTGATGACCGGCCTTTCCCAGAAGGTCTGCTACGACTTCCGCCGCCAGATCAGTGAAAAGATCAACCGCCTGCCGCTGGCGTACTTTGAAAAGCGCACCGTGGGCGAGGTGCTCTCCCGCATCACCAACGATGTGGACACGCTGGGACAGAGCCTGAACCAGAGCATCACCCAGCTGATCACCAGCGTGACTACCATGATCGGTGTGCTGGTGATGATGCTTTCCATCAGCCCCCGCATGACTCTGATCGCTCTGCTGATTTTACCGGTATCGCTGGCGCTGGTGCTGGTGGTGGTCAAGTTCAGCCAGAAATACTTTAAGGCACAGCAGGCCACGCTGGGCGTGGTCAACGGTCAGGTCGAGGAGATTTACGCCGGCCACAACGTGGTCAAGGCCTTCAACCGTGAAGCCGTGGTGCTGGCAGACTTCAACGCCGCCAACGATAAGCTGTACGAATCCGCATGGAAGAGCCAGTTCCTCTCCGGCCTGATGATGCCCATCATGAACTTTGTGGGCAACCTGGGCTATGTGGCGGTGGCTATCGTGGGCAGCATTTTTGCCGCAAACGGCGTTATCACCATCGGTGATATTCAGGCTTTTATCCAGTACGTCAAAAACTTCACCCAGCCCATCCAGCAGCTTTCGCAGGTGTCCAATATGCTGCAAAGCATGGCCGCTGCCGCCGAGCGCGTGTTCGAATTCCTGAACGAGCCGGAAGAAGAGCAGCTGGCAGACCCCGCCCACCGCGCCGACCCCGCCGATATTGACGGACAGGTCACCTTTGACCATGTGCGTTTCGGCTACACCCCCGACAAGACTGTCATCCACGACTTCAGCTGCACGGTGCAGCCCGGCCAGAAGGTAGCCATCGTAGGCCCCACCGGCGCGGGCAAGACCACTATGGTCAAGCTGCTGATGCGCTTTTACGATGTGGACGCCGGTTCCATCACCCTGAACGGCCACGATGTGCGGGACTTTGACCGCAGCGCTCTGCGCGAAGGTTTTGGCATGGTGCTGCAGGACACATGGCTGTTCAAGGGCACCATCATGGAGAACATCCGCTACGGCCGACTGGACGCCACCGATGAAGAGGTGATCGCCGCCGCAAAGGCAGCCAACGCCGACCACTTTATCCGCACCCTGCCCGGCGGCTACCAGATGGAGCTGAACGAGGACGCCTCCAACGTCAGTCAGGGACAGAAACAGCTGCTTACCATCGCCCGCACCATTCTGGCAGATAACCGCATCCTGATTTTGGACGAGGCTACCAGCAGCGTGGATACCCGCACCGAACAGCGTATCCAGACCGCTATGGACCGCCTGATGGAGGGCCGCACCAGCTTTGTCATCGCCCACCGCCTTTCCACCATCCGGGACGCCGACCTCATCCTTGTGATGCGGGACGGCGACATTGTGGAGCAGGGCACCCACGACCAGCTGATTGAAGCCGGCGGCTTCTACGCCGATCTGTACAATAGCCAGTTCGAGGACGTGGTGGATTAAAGCACCTGTTATCGCAATATAACTGCAAAAAGAGCACCTGTTGCCTTTTTAGGGCAATAGGTGCTCTTTGCATTCCCCTCTCAGTCATCGCTGCGCGATGCCAGCTCCCCCGAGAGGGGGAGTCGGTCAGCTGCAATAGGGCTCTCCCCTCGGGAGAGCTGGCGCGAATGCGCCTGAGAGGGTTTCCGTTTTTTTATTCCTCCACCGGTTCCAGCTTCAAGCCGAACAGCTTTTCTGAGAGGGACGGCAGCTGTTGCTGCAAGGCTCGGACATAAGCCATTACCACCGGGTCCTCGCGCTTTTGCCCCAGCACGATGCCAAACCGGTGTCCCCTGCCCCAGTCCAGCACCCGTACAAAGCTAAGGTCGGGTCTGCGGTAATAGACCGCCGGGACCATCTTGAGCGCCGGGTCTCCGTAGGCTGCACTGCGGATGCCGCCCACCGGCGTAAAGCTCACCCCGCGTTCCAGCCCCTCCTGCACCAGACTTGTCTCGTAAACGGTCTGGTACATCTCCTTGATAAGCAGCCAGCGGTACTGCAATGCCTGCTCTAAAGTCAGCCTGCCCACTGGCATATCGGCGGGCGGGTGGATGGGGATGCAAAGCTCCGGCACATAAAGCAGCGGCACAAAGGTAAGCCCCTGTGCGTAAAATTCTGCGCTTTCCAGCTGGAAGGAAAGATCCATCTCCCCTTTTTTCAGGCTGCGCCAAACCTCGCTGCGGTTGGCACACCACCCCAGAATGGGGGTATACCGCAGGCACAAGTCACTCGTCAGGGAAAACAGGTCGTATGCGAACATCCGCATTGCCTCATGACACCCTGCGATGATCAGATGTCTTTCCGGCGGGTTTTCCTGCTGCTGCACCGCGCGGGCATGGCGCACCGCCTGCTGATACAGGGCTATCAGCTGCTTTGCCTTGGGGTAAAAATCCTGCCCCGCCGGGGTCAACACCACACGGCGCGGTACATGCTGGAACAGCTCAAACTGCAGCTGCCCTTCCAGCGTGCGGATCTGCTGCGAAAGTGCCGACTGTGAAAGATACAGCGCCTCTGCCGCCGCAGAAAAACTGTTCAGTTCCACGATCTTTACAAAGCCTTCCAGTGCGCTCTCGTTCATGCGTTTCTCCCTCCCGCGATACATTAGGTTAGCCTAAATTATAATATAAAAAATATGAATTGTAAACCGCACCCTTCTACGCTACAATTGTTAAGGATTCAGCAAAGTGTCTTTTGTTTTGCTGCAGGATAAGAAGGAACACAAAAAAGAAAGAGAGCGTACCTATGAACAAGATCTCCCGTAAGGGCTTTATCAAGATTGCCGCTGCTGCCGCCATGAGCGGTGTGACCGCCGGTGCTCTGGCTGCCTGCAATGCCGCCTCCGGCTCTGCTTCCGCTTCCACTTCCGGTGCTGCCGGTCAGTACATTCCCGGCACCTACGAAGGCACTGCCGAGGGCATCTCCTCCACCGTCAAGGTCACCATGACCTTCTCCGACAGCGCTGTGACCGATGTGGTGGTGGACACCTCCGGCGAGACCGCTTCCTTCGGCGCTGCCGCTGCCGATGAGCTGCGCGAGCAGCTGCTGGCTGCCGGTTCTGCCGAGATCGACGGTGTTTCCGGCTCCACCATCACCTCCGATGCCGTGATGAAGGCCGCCAAGAGTTGCTACGCACAGGCCAAGGGCGAGACCGTGGTTTCCAGCGTTCAGCTGCCCACCGGCGACGAGAGCGACTGGCTGGGCAAAGAGCCCGACATCGACGAGGCTGCCATCACCGAGACCGTGGACACCGACATCCTGATCGTGGGCGCTGGCAACGGCGGTATGTTTGCTGCCGCCTATGCTGCTGCCAACGGCCTGAACTTCCGTGTTATCGAGCAGAACGCCAACGTGCAGGACACCCGTCACTGGTACGGCGCTGTTGATTCTGCTGCCGCTAAGGAGGCTGGCGAACCCGCCACCGATAAGGCAAAGCTGCTGAGCGAGATCTCCCGCTACGCCTCCGGCAAGTGCGACCAGCGCGTTGTCAAAACCTGGATCAACGAATCTGCTGCCATGCACGACTTTATGCGCAGCATTCTGGAGGATAAGTACGGCTGGGTGTGCGATTTCACCTCCGGCAGCGAGGCTGCATGGCCTGCAGAGAATGCCGAGCACAACACCGACTACCTCTACCCTGTGCAGGAGCACAACTACATGGCCAGCGAGAGTGCTTCCGGCACACCCCGCAATGAGCTGCTGCTGCAGTACATTCAGGAGCTGGGCTACGATGTAGACTTCAAGACCAGTCTGGCAAAGCTGGAAAAGAACAGCGATGGCCGCATTACCGGCATCATCGCCCAGAGCACCGAGGATGACCATTTCATCCGTTACAACGCCAATCAGGGCGTGCTGCTGGCCTGCGGCGGCTTCCCCGGCAACCCCTACATGATGGAGCAGCTGGACCCGCTGGGCACCAGCGTGACCACCGCCTGCTCCTACTCCCCCGCCGACAAGGGCTACGGCATCCGTGCCGCAGTGTGGGCAGGCGCTAATCTGGACAAGGAAGCCGCTCCCATGCTGTTTGACCGCGGCATCGTTGCCCCCGGTGTGGATGCCGGTTATGTGGACAGCGACTCCGCCTTTGGCGGCAAGGCTTTCCCCGGTAAAATCCGCCAGTATAATCCCGGCACCCAGCCCTTCCTGAAGGTGAACCGCAACGGCGAGCGTTTTGCCAACGAGAGCTGCCCCTACAACGATATCGTCTACGCTGCCGCCCACCAGCCGGGCCGCGTCTACGCACAGATCTGCGATGCCAACATTTTGGAGGACGCAAAGCGTTTCCACACCATCGGCTGCTCTGCCCAGACCCGCAACGGCGGTGAGAAGTACATTCAGGGCAAGATGGACGAGGCTATCGAGGCCGGTGCACTGTTCAAGTGCGATACTCTGGACGAGCTGGCCGACAAGATGGGCTTTACCGGCGCTGCCAAGGATACCTTCCTTGCTACCGTGGAGCGCTACAATGAGCTGTACGATAAGCAGAACGATGAGGACTTCGGCAAGCCCGCTTACCGCCTGAGCGCCATTCGAACCGCGCCCTTCTACGGCTGCTGGCTGGGTGCTTCCCTGCTGACCACTGAGCAGGGCATCGCCATCAACGAAAAGGGTCAGGCTCTGGACACCAACAATCAGCCCATGGAGGGTCTGTACATCACCGGCGATATGTCCGGCAGCTTCTTTGCCAACAACTACCCCTGCCTGATGGCCGGTGTGGCTATGGGCCGCACCCTGACCTTCGCCATGAAGGCCATCAAGCAGATGGCCGGTCTGGAGAACGCCTGATAAAGCGCGTTTTTCCTGCATACTCTAAGCGTTTCTTCTTTTCTTCTTTTTCATGTGAAGAGGGGCGGTCCCATTTGGGGCTGCCCCTCTTTGCGTTTTTTGCCCTGCACGCCCCCTACACAAATGGCCGCGATTGTGCTATGATAAGGCTGAAAACCGGGCAGTTCATTCCCGCCCGGTCAGAGATCGAGGTGTTTGTACAAATGTCGGATATTCTGGATACCTTACGGCAGGAAGGGGTGGACCCCGCCCTGCTTACGGCGGTGCAGGAATACCGCGCCGCCCATCCGCTCAGCGAGACGCTGCGCCCGCGGATCCCCGCCCCTGCCTTTATCTACTACGGCAAAGAGGTGTGGGAGCAGGCGCTGGCGGCTATCCTCTGCGGCGAAAACCTGCTGCTGGCCGGCGGCAAGGCCACCGGCAAAAACGTGCTGGCCGAAAACCTTGCCGCTGCCTTTGGCCGCCCCGCGTGGGACATCTCCTTTCATGTAAACATGGACGCCGCCTCCCTCATCGGCATGGATACCTTTGCGGGCGGGCAGGTGGTGTTCCGTCCCGGGCCGGTGTACCGCTGCGCACAGTGCGGCGGCTTCGGCGTGCTGGACGAGATCAACATGGCCAAAAACGAGGCGCTGGCGGTGCTGCACGCGGTACTGGATTTCCGCCGCGCCATCGACGTGCCCGGGTACGACCGCATCCCGCTGGCTGAAGAGACCCGCTTTATCGCCACCATGAACTACGGCTACGCGGGCACCCGGGAGCTGAACGAAGCGCTCACCTCCCGCTTTGCGGTGGTGCAGATGCCCACCATCACGCAGGATAATCTGGAAAAGCTGCTGCGGGCGCAGTTCCCGGATCTTGCCGCAAAGTATGTGCACCAGTTCGCACTGCTGTTTCTGGACCTGCAGAAAAAGTGCGACAGTGCCGAGATCTCCACCAAGGCGCTGGATCTGCGCGGTATGCTGGACGCGCTGCGGCTGATTCGGCGGGGCATCCCCGCCGGGGCGGCGCTGGATATGGGCATCACCAACAAGGCCTTTGACTCCTACGAGCAGGGACTGATCCGGGACGTGATCGCCGCGCGCATCCCGGCCAAGCTGGATGCCGGAAAGCTGTTTGCCTGATGGACGCCCAGAGCTACACCGCGCAGGAGCGGCGTGCGGCCAATCAGGTCTGGGCCGCTGCTGGTGCTTACGGCTTCGAGCCGCTGTTTCTGGCCCGCAACACGGACGGCACCATTGATTTTTACATGAACTGCATCGTGGGGCTGGTGCACAAATACTACGGTGACGCGCTGATCCGGGACATTTTTTCCGCATGGGAGGGTGACACGCGCCAGCCCATGCTGGACGATATGGCGTGGCTGTACTTAGAAAACGCCGCCTACCGGCTGGAGCTGCCCCGCCGCCCGGTGCTGGAAGCGCTGCGGTTTGCCCACGCGGACTACTTTTTTGCCATTCAGTACAAGCTTTCGCGGCAGGAGTGGATGGCGAAAAACCAGCTGGTGTACACCATGCAGGCTGCACGCTGGCGCAAGGTGCTGGGACGCACCGCCCCGGTCATGACCCCTTACGAGAGCAGCCTTGCCGCAGCACTGGCACCGGAGACCGTACCGGAACCGGCACAGCTCAAAAACGACCTGCTGGCGCTGTATGCAAAATTTGCCCTGTTTGACGGCGAGGTACGCCAGAAGCCCGCGCTGCATCTGCGGCTGCAAGGCTTTTGGGCGAAGCTTGCCACCAAAACCATGCCCACCCAGATGATCAAGACCGACCGGGTGACGGTGGAGCATTCCGGCGCAGTGGATGCCACAGGCAGCGGGCTGGCGGTGGACAAGCGCCGGGCAAACATTACCCTGAAGCAGCGCTCCGCGCAGGATCGCGCCTACATTGAAAGCTGCTTTGGGCGCTGTTTCTACCCGCCGGAGCAGCTGCGCAAGGCCGAGCAGGAGTTGTGCACCGGGGTGCATCTGGGCTGTCATCTGTGGTTCAGCGCCGGGGTTCCCAGCCCGGCACAGGCCCCCACCCCGGAAGCGCGGCAGCTGGCACAGCAGGCCGAATTGCAGGCCGAACGCAACCGCGCCTACTATGCCAAAAATCAGGAGCTGCACCGCAGCGTGGTGCTGCGCCTTACCGAGCAGATCCGCAACTGCATTCTGGTGCATCAGCAGCCCGACCAGCGGGTGGCACGCAGCGGTGATCTGTGCGCCGGGCGGGTGTGGCGTGCCCCTTACCTGAACGATGACCGGGTGTTTTTGTGCCCGGAGGAGGAGAACTGCCCCGCCTTTACAGTGGATCTGCTGCTGGACGCTTCCGCTTCCCGCCTGCACTGTCAGGAAGTGATCGCGGCGCAGGGTGTTATTCTGGCCGAAAGTCTGGCCAACTGTGGCATTCCGGTGCGGGTAAGCGCCTTCAGCAGTCTGCGGGGCTACACGGTGCTGCGGGTGCTGAAAAGTTTTACGGACAAGAACCGGCAGAACATTTTCCGCTATTTTGCCTCGGGCTGGAACCGGGACGGTCTGGCGCTGCGGGCGGCGGGCGACCTGATCCGGTACGCCCCCGGCCCCGCCCCGCGCCACCTGATGATCCTGCTGACCGATGCCAGCCCCAACGACAGCCGCCGCATCCCGCCCACGGCACAGAACCCACTGGGCTGCGCCTACGAGGACGCCGCCGGTGTAGCCGACACCGCCGCGCAGGTGCGCACCTTACAGCGGCAGGGCGTGCGGGTGTCTGCTGTTTTTATGGGCGAGGACAGCAGCGCCGGTGCCGCCGCGCAGATCTACGGCAAAAATATGGCACGCATCCGCGGCATGGATCAGCTTGCCCGCGCTGCCGGACGGCTGATCCAGAACGAGATCCGGGAACTTGGCGACTGAAAAAACAAAACGACCCCTGTGGGAGCAGTTCCGGCCTTAGCCGGTATCTCCCGCAGGGGTCATTTTTTACAACCGCACATCTCAGTGCACAACCATACTTTGAACTTTTGTTTGCAATGCGCTGTAGATTTTTGCAAAAATTTGTTGTTTTGAAAAACTTACAGTTGTTTTTCATCCAAAAGTATGCTATACTACGTTCAGAGAAGTTTTATGCAGCCTGACGGCCCGATCACCCGGCTGGCGCTTTTACAACGTTTCGCTGTTTGCTTTTATCGCAAGGCAAGAAATTAGTACAACATTCAAACAGCATATTTGCGATATGCAATTCAACGTTGTTGCTGTTGCATTAAAAAGTTGAATTGCTATAGGAAGGAGATCAATCATGGACGCTTCCCGTTATTTTGACGCCATGCACAACGCCATGTCCACCCAGCACGTCGGTGCACAGTTGCTGCTTACCGTCCGTTTGCAGGATACCTGCGGCAATGACGCCTACCTTGAAGTAAAACAGCTGCCCGGGGAGCAAAGCGCCCTTGTGTGCTACTCCACCATGGGGCGGCGCTGCCTGAATTTCCAGCTGTTCCGCAAGGGCTGGCAGCTGTGCCACAATGCGGATGGGCAGCTGACCGGGCGTTTTCCGTCCAGCGCCGACAGCCTGCTGAGCCAGACCGACTTTCGCGCCTACTGCCGGGAGGATCGGCTGGATGCTGCCCGCACCCAGCGCCTTATTGAGGAGCTGGGGCAGCGCGCCGGGACCAACTATGTTGGCTCCATCCCGCAGAATGCCCGCACCGGCGCACAGATCACAGTGGAAAGTCACCTTGGCTGCGGCGCACGCTGGAGTTACTGGAATCAGGACGCTTCCCCCTGCCTGCCGCTGGCCGCAATTTTGTACTGGCTGGCAGATTTTCTGGCCGGGAACGAGCGCCGCGCCCTCCAGTCTGACCCGCAGGCTGCCGCACTGGCTGCGCAGTGGCTGGCAAAGGACACTGCTGTGTTCTTCTGCCCCTCCCCTGCCCTGACGGTATCCTCTGCAACCGGTCATAGTGCCCCTGCTGCACGGCGCACCCGCCCCGCCCCGGTGCCTGCCGCACGCAGCAAGAGCTGGCAGAGCGTTCTGGCCGCCATGGCTACCGTGTAAGTACATGGTACCTTTTCAATCTGGTTTACATATAAAAGACGAGTGCATCGGCGAAACCGAGCACTCGTCTTTTTTACAAAATAACAGCAAAAAAGCACCCCGCCAACCGTTTCCGGTCAGCGGGGTGCTTAGTGCTTATAGTTTACGGTTCAACTTACGCTGCACAGCACAGGGAGGAAATCACTCCTCGATGTAGCCGTACTGGAAGTACCAGTAGCCGTAGGGGCTGTGCCAGACGCCCTTCAGAGAAGAGCTCTGCAGCCAGAAGTCGTTGTAGTAAGCAACGGGGATGCAGCCCATATCCTCCATCAGGATGTCCTCAGCCTTGTGCAACTGTGCAAAGTGCTCGGAGACATCAGCAACGCGGGAAGCCTCGATAGCAGCATCGAACTCGGGGTTGGAGTACTTGCCATCGTTGTTGCCGTTACCGGAGCAGAACAGATCCAGCATGTTGGAGGGATCGTTGTAGTCCATGACCCAGCCGTTACGGGCAACATCGTACTCGCCTGCACGACGAGCGGCGGTGAAGGAGGACCACTCCATCTTGCTGATGGTCAGGGTGATGCCCAGATCGCTCCAAGCCTGCTGCAGGTACTCTGCCAGAGGCACATGGTAGCCGGCATCGTTGGTGCTGTACTCGATGGTGGGGTAGCCCTCACCATTGGGGTAGCCAGCATCAGCCAGCAGCTTCTTAGCCTCGGCCAGATTAGCCTCGTAGTCAGCAGAGATGTAGGGAGCATTGCCATTGTCGTGGAAGTAACCGTTCTCGTCCACGATGCCAGGGCCAACGATGCTGTCAGCAGTGGAGTAGGTACCCTGCATGATGGTGTTGGCAACGTAGTCACGGTCGATAGCCAGGCTCAGAGCTCTACGGACCTTGGCATCCTTGAAGGCATCGCGCTTCAGGTTCAGGCTGACATAGTAGGTGCCCAGAATGGTGTCAACGTAGAAGTCGCCGCCATCCTCTGCCTTGGTCAGGCTGGGGATCTCGTCGGTGGGCACATCCTTGATCAGCTGAGCCTCGCCGCTGTTATAAGCAGCGAAGGAAGCAGAGGAGTCCTCCAGCAGCAGCAGGGTGATGCTCTCGGAAACGATCTTGGAGCTATCCCAGCCGCCAACATAGTTGGGGTTCTTGGTCAGAACGATACGCTCGGAGGGAGTCCACTCGGTGATCATGAAGGGACCGTTGCACACATAGGTATCGGGAGAGGTGCACCATGCATCGCCGTTGGCCTCAACGGTAGCCTTCTGCACAGGGCTCATAGCAGCAAAGGCAACGATCTTATCAAAGTAAGAGCAGGGGTAAGCCAGAACGATGGTCAGGGTCTTGCCGTCATCGCTTGCCTTCACGTTCAGAGCATCGAGGTTGGGCTCCACGGTGGGGTTGCCGTCTGCATCGGGGAAACCGGCAGCTTCTTCAAAGCCGTCGATCATGCCCAGGCAGGTCTCTGCGTAGGGAGCTGCGGTGTCGGGGTTGGCCATGCGCTTGAAGCTGTACTCGAAGTCCTTAGCGTTCAGGTCGGTGCCATCGCTCCACTTCAGGCCGTCACGCATGGTGAAGGTCCAGGTCAGGCCGTCCTCGCTGGTGGTCCAGCTCTCAGCCTGACCAGGGACAGCCTCGTTGTTCTCGTTGATGATCAGCAGGGTCTCGAAGACGGTGATGATGGTGTTGCCGCCATCCACAGCGCTGTTCAGAGCGGGGTCCAGAGTCTCGGGGTTAGAACCGTACTGGACGGTAAAACCAGCGGTAGAGACACTGCCGGTAGAAGAACCAGCAGAAGAAGCAGTGCCGGAGGTTGCGGTAGAACCGGACTTGCTGCCGCCACAGGCTGCCAGACCCAGAGCAGCGGCACCCACGCCTGCAACCTTGAGGAAATTACGACGAGAAATGCGTTTCATAATAATATCCTTCCCTTATATCAAATTTGAGTGTGCCAGGTTCCCCCAGCCGCCTCTATATTCGATCCGGTGCAAATGTACACCGGAGGAACACGAATGATTATAATGCGTTCTCATACCGGTTACAAGCCCAAAACTTGGACTGTAACCATTTTGTGACAACATTTCAGCACTAAGTTGAATTGCTTTCACTTTTTACCGGCGTGAAGTGTTCTCACTTCACGCGGTCAAGGTGATGGCATGCTGCCCAGTGGCCGGTGGAGACCTCCTTGAACTCGGGCACCTCGTTTGCGCACTGCTCGTCTGCATAGGGGCAACGGGTGCGGAAACGGCAGCCGGACGGCGGGTTCAGGGGGCTGGGCACATCGCCCTGTAGCACGATACGCTTGGACTGGCGGGCCGTAATGGGGTCTGCCACCGGAATTGCGGAGATCAGGCTGCGGGTGTAGGGGTGGATGCTGTGGGTGATCAGCTCGTAGCTGTCGGCCAGCTCCACCATCTTGCCCAGATACATGACGCCGATGCGGTTGGAGATGTGCTTGACAACGCTCAGGTCATGGGCGATGAACAGGTAGGTCAGACCCATCTCCTGCTGCAGATCCTCGAACATATTGACGACCTGAGCCTGAATGGAAACGTCCAGTGCGGAAACAGGCTCGTCACAAACGATGAACTCGGGGTTCACGGCCAGTGCACGGGCAATGCCCACGCGCTGACGCTGACCGCCGGAGAACTCGTGGCAGTAGCGGTTTGCGTGCTCGCTGTTCAGGCCAACGCGCTCCAGCAGGGCGATGATCTTATCGTGGCGGTCCTTTTCGTTCTCAGCCAGATGATGGATATCAATGCCCTCGCCCACGATGTCGCCAATGGTCATGCGGGGGTCCAGACTTGCGTAGGGATCCTGAAAAACGATCTGCATCCGACGGCGGTAGGGCAGCATATCCACTGCGATCTTATTGTCCTTATCAAACAGCAGGTTGCCGTCATAGTAGATCTTACCGCCGGTGGGCTCGTACAGGCGCAGCAGGGTGCGGCCGGTGGTGGTCTTGCCACAGCCGGACTCACCTACCAGACCAAGGGTCTCGCCCTTGCGGATGGCAAAGCTTACGTCATCCACAGCCTGAACGTACTTGCGGTTCTTGCCCACACCGCCGGCGGGGAAATACTGCTGCAGGTGCTGGACTTCGACCAGCGTCTTGTGTTCACTCATTCTGCCTTTTCCCCTTTCTCAAATGCAGCCTTCTGCTGCAGCCAGCAGTAGGTATAGTGGGTATCGCTGAGCTCGGTGCGCGGGGGCATCTTGCTCAGACAGATCTTCATGCAGTTCTTGCAGCGGGGCGCAAAGGGGCAGCCGGCCGGCGGATTCAGCAGATCCACAGGGGTGCCCTCGATGGGCACAAGGCGCTCGTGCTCTGCGGTGTTCAGCTTGGGAATCGAGTTGATCAGACCCTTGGTGTACTCGTGACCCGGCTGGTAGAAGATCTCGTCGGTAGTGCCGTACTCCACAATATGACCGGCGTACATGACGGCGATCTTCTCGCACATGGAAGCCACAACGCCCAAATCGTGGGTGATCATGATGATGCTCATGCCCAGCTTCTTGCGCAGATCCTGCATCAGCTCAAGGATCTGTGCCTGAATGGTCACGTCCAGTGCGGTGGTGGGCTCGTCGGCGATCAGCAGCTTAGGCTCACAGGCCAGTGCAATCGCGATCATCACGCGCTGGCGCATACCGCCGGACAGCTCGTGGGGGTACTGCTTCAGACGCTTCTCGGGCTCGTTGATGCCAACCAGCTCCAGCAGCTCCTTGGCGCGTGCCCATGCATCGGCCTTGTTCTTATCGGTGTGCAGGCGGATGACCTCCACGATCTGGTTGCCGATGGTGTACACCGGGTTCAGGCTGGTCATGGGGTCCTGGAAGATGATGGAGACCTCGTTGCCGCGGATCTTGCGGAAGTCCTTCTCCTTCATGTTCTCGATCTCGTGGCCGTTGAACCACACCTTGCCGCCCACCAGCTTGCCGGGATAAGCGGTCAGGCCCATAACGGAGTAGGCGGTGACCGACTTACCGGAGCCGGACTCGCCCACAACGCCCAGAACATCGCCCTGATTCATGGTAAAGGAAACGCCGTTCAGTGCCTTTACTTCGCCCGCAGGGGTGAAGAAAGAAAGGCGTTCTTCTTTGATGTCAAGAATTTTCTCGCTCATTTCTGTTCACCTCATCAATTCTTCAGCTTCGGGTCAAAGGCATCGCGCAGGCCATCGCCGAACAGGTTGAACACAAGGATCATCACGCTGATCATCAGTGCGGGGGCGATCAGCAGATGGGGGTAGGTGTTCATGCCCTTGACGGCATCGGTAGCCAGAGAACCCAGAGAAGGCAGCGGGGCTGCAACACCCAGACCGATGAAGCTCAGGTAGCTCTCAGTAAAGATGGAAGCCGGGATCTGCAGGGTGGTGGTAACGATCAAGGTACCGATGCAGTTGGTGAGCAGATGCTTTTTGATGATACGGCCGCTGGAAGCGCCCAGTGCGCGGGCAGCGGTAACGTACTCGCTCTCCTTCAGGATCAGGATCTGGCTGCGGACGATACGCGCCATGCCGACCCAGTACAGCAGAGCAAAGATGATGAAGATGGAAATCATGTTGGGGCCAAGGGTCTGCATCCACTTGAAGCCGGGCTGGGTGGACAGCTTGTCCAGCGGGTCCTTCAGGGCCATGCCCAGCAGGATGATCAACAGAATGTCCGGGATGGTGTACAGAATATCGGTGATACGCATCATGATATTGTCCACCCAGCCGCCGGCAAAGGCCGCAACCGCACCATAGGTAGCGCCGATGATCAGCACCAGCACAGAAGCGATCAGACCGACAGACAGGCTGACGCGGGTGCCCATCATGATACGCACAGCGAAGTCACGACCCATACGGTCGGTGCCCAGAATGTGCGGGAACACCTTTTCGCCGGCATCGATGCGGGCCTGCTCAGCGGCAGAGTACTCGAACGGTGCCAGATTGTTGCTGCCCTTCACCTGCTCGGAGTAGCTGTAGGGCCACACGGCGGGCAGAATGTAGGCAAAGATAGCAATGGCAATGATGAACACAAAGCTGACCATGGCGATCTTGTTCTTCTTCAGGCGGCGGATACCGTCCTTCCAGAAGTTGACGCTTTCGCGCATGACCACCAGGCTCTGCTTTTCCTCATTGCTGGCGGGCAGAAAATCCTCCGCGTTGAGCTGCAGGCTGAGCGGATTCTTTTTAATGTTTTCCATGAAAATCGCTCCTTTCTCTTACTGCAGTTTGATGCGCGGGTCGATGATCTTATAAAGGATATCCACGATCACGTTTGCAATGATGACCATGCTGGACAGCAGGATGGTGGTGCCCATGATCATGGTGTAGTCACGGTTGGTGATAGCAGACACGAAATCGCGGCCCAGACCGGGCACGGAGAAGATCTTTTCCACCACAAAAGAACCGGTCATCAGGCTGGCCAGCATGGGGCCGACGTAGGTGATAACAGGCAGGATGGCGTTGCGCAGTGCGTGCTTGAACAGGATCATGAACTGGGACACGCCCTTTGCGCGGGCAGTGCGCATATAGTCCTGACCCATGACGTCCAGCAGGCTGGAGCGCATCAGACGGGTGATATAAGCCGAGGGATAGATGGCCAGTGCGGTGACCGGCATGATATAGGCGGCTGCGCTGTTCAGGCCAACGGTGGGCAGCACCTTCATGTTCATACCAAACTGGTACAAAAGCAGCACGCTGGAGATAAAGCTGGGGATCGCGATGCCGCAGGTAGCAAACACGATAATAACGTTATCCAGCCACTTGCCGCGGTTGTAAGCGGAAATGCAGCCCAGCGGGATGCCCACGCACAGAGCCACCACCACTGCAATGCCTGCCAGACGGCAGGACACCGGCAGTTTGCTGGCGATGATCTGGTTCACGGTACGGCCGCGCTGACGCAGGCTCAGACCCAGATCGCCGTGCAAAAGGCTCTTCATGTAGTTGACGTACTGCACACCCAGCGGCTTATCCAGGCCATACTTTTCGGCCAGAGCCTGCTGAGCAGCGGCACTGATGGACTTTTCTGCCACGAACGGGCCACCGGGGACCAGGTTCATGACAAAAAAGGTAACCGTAGCCACAATGAAGATACTGAAGATACCCATTGCGACACGCTTGATGATGTACTTTGCCATCGTTTGATGCCACTCCAATCCTATCAATGAATTACTGTTTTTGCTCTCAGGCCGAGCCACACTTTCCCGCAGTCCGCCAGCCTCACACATAGCGGACGTCTGTCCTTGGCACGCGGACAGAAAAGCGAATAATAAAACGATGGCATCTTGCGGTTGCATAAACACCATCGTCCATACCCGAGAAACACTCTATCTATTATAAAGACAACCTCGATTTTTGTCAATTTACATGAAAAAAATTCACTTCATTACAGCAGAGCATGAGTGAAATCTTATACTTTATACAAATTTTCTGTTTATTTGTAGGTAAAAGTGCTACTTTTTAGTTCTTTCGGGCAACTGTTCCGTTGGCACGTACAATCTGTTCTCCCCTATCAGTACAAAAGGCAGCGTCTCCGCTCCTGAGCCATCCATCCATAAGGGTGCTATTTTTCTCTATATCACAAGCAAAACCACCCGCAGCTCCCCTCTCCGGCACGGTCGGTGCCCGGGAGATATGCTGCGGGTGGTCATGGGTCGTTTTGCGGGTCAGGAGTACAATTTTGCGGTCAGCTGGGAGTACATGGCGCTCTTTTGTGCCTTATAGGAAGCCATTGCCTGATCAGCCAAGGCGGTGCTCTGGCCGTTGGCGGTCAGCACAGTGCGCATCTGGCTGACGATGTTCTCCACTTCCTTATCGTAAGATGCCTGCATCGCATACAGTCTGCCGCTTCTCGCCAGTGCAATGGAGATTTTGCGCGCCTGTGTCTGCTGAGACTCCGGCAGCGCTTTGTATTCTGCCTTTGCCCCGGCAATGCAGCTGTTCAGTTCCGACTCAGCGCGCGCCTTGACACTGTACAGCTGCTTCAGCAGCGCCTTGACCTCCGTCTCGTAGGCAGCTTCCTGTTTACCGGAAGAGGACGCCGGTTTTTCTGCGGCAGAAGCAGTGCTGGAGCTGGATGTGCCGGTAGTGTTCTCCTTCTTGCCGGAAGAGGACGCATTGCTGCTCTCCGTCTGGGAGCCAGAGCTCCCCGAGGAAGCGGCAGAACCTGCTTCCTCCTGCGGAGCACTGGCCGCCGTCTCCTGTTCCCCGCCGCTGGATGCAGCAGCTTCGCCGGTCAGCTCCTCCAGCGTGATCTCGCCGCTGAGCAGCTTATCCAGATCATCATCCGTCAGGGTGAACTGTGTGCTGTCCGCCGGGGCATCCGGCAGGGTTTCCGGCAGACTGGCTGCCATGCTGCGAAGATAGAGCAGCACACCAAGGACAGCTGCTGCCAACAATGCCACCAGCGTGCCCAGCACGATCAACACGATTTTCAGGACCTTATTTTTCTTCATATCAAAATCCGCTGCCCGGGCAGAGTATTCCTCCGCCCGGGCAGTTTTCTCCTTACTAATTGGATCAGACCCACATTCCCAAAAACTTTTTGGGCTGATGCAGGGTCGCAGCGTCCAGCTCCTGATCATGGAACAGTTCATCGCCGTTGCGCACGATGCGGGCAGCCGTCTCCTTGCCAAGCAGCTTTTCCAGCTGCTGCACTCCCTGTGCCATACGGGGCGGGCGCTTGTCCGGGGAATGGGTGTCGGTGGAGATGACATGGACCAATCCCCACTGAATGAACTTGCACAGTTTTTTGCACAGCTTGGGCTCCAGCAGTGCCCCTGCATTGATCTGCGCATAAGCACCGGCGGCCACCCAGTCGTACAGCAGAGTGGGGTCCTCCAGCACATAGGGATAGCGCTCAATATGCGCGATCAGCGGCACGATGCCCTGCTGCTGCAGCTGGTACAGCGTCTGCCGGATAAAGTGCGGCTTGTGGGTGGTGGGAAACTCCAGCAGCAGATAGGCGGTATCCCCCATACACAGCGCCCGGGTATCCAGCTCGCACAGACCGGGAGAGAAGAACACCTCTGCGCCCAGCTTGAAGTCAAACTGCATGGGCTGTCCCTCCAGTGCGGCGGTCAGCTGTTCAAAGGCAGCCTGCCGCTTTACTGTAAAGGCTTCCACCGTGGTACGTTCGCTGTTGAAGTGGCTTGTGAAGGCGATGTTGCGCACACCATCCTCATATTCCCTGCGCAGCAGCTCCAGCGAGACCGCTGTATCCTTTGCGCCGTCATCAATGCCGGGCAGAATGTGACAATGCAGATCGGTCATAACAATGCTTCCTTATTCAGCAACATCAGCCTTCTGGTTTTCGTAGGCATAGTTGTAATTGTAGGCATAGCTGTATGCGTAGCTAGAGCCCTTGAGCGCCTTCTTCATGTCGTAGCGGGTCAGCACGCTGCCCAGCACCCGGACACCGGCATCCTGCAGCTTTTTCACTGCGCTGCGCACCGCATCGGCGGGGGCGTAGTCCGAGCGCACAACGAAAACCGCGCCGTCCACATAGCGGCCGATGACGGCTGCATCGGTGACCACGGACACCGGGGGTGCATCAAAGATGACCACATCGAACTTTTCCCGCAGGGTGTTGACCATGGCCTGCATCTGCGGCTGGCTCAGCATCTCGGAGGGGTTCGGCGGCGGGGTACCGGCGGGCAGGAAGGTCAAGTTCATTTCCTTCAGCTCCTGCAGCGTCTCGTCCAGCGTGCACTGGTTGGACAGCACGTTGGAAACGCCCTTTACGTTGTGGCCTGCCTTCAGGTAGCGGTGCAGCACCGGTTTGCGCAGGTCGCAGTCTACCAGAGCCACCTTTTTGCCGCTTTCGGCCATCGTCATCGCCAGATTGACCGCCACATTGCTCTTGGATTCCTCCGGCACGGTACTGGTGATGACCAGCGTGTGCACGTCCATGGAACCTGCCATAAAGTCCAGATTGGTGCGCAGAGACTTGTAGGCCTCCACATAGCCAAAGGGCATCTTTTTATCGGTGATCAGCTGCAGGGTGCGGTGCTCGTCGTCAGTTTTGTTCTTTTTGTTAAACAGATTCCACATCGTCTTACACCTCCGGGATCAGGCCCAGCACGGGCAGGCCGAGCTTCTTCTGAACATCTTCGTCATCCACAATGGTATCGTGCAGCAGGTGTGCCAGCACCAGCACGCCGCACACCAGAACAGCGCCCAGCAGACCGGCCAGCACAACGTACTTCTTGGTCTGGGGGAACACCTTGTTGGGGTTGATAGACACATCGCTCACCGCCTTGCAGGAACCGGCTTCCACCTTTTCCACCAGCACATCAGGCACGATGTCCGCAATGGTCTGGACGATCTCGCCTGCACGCTCTGCATCGGTATCGGTGACAGTGATCTGCATGATCTGGGTGGAGTCCACGCTGGTCACTTCCACCATCTTATACAGCTTGCCGTAGGTCATATCCAGATCCAGCGTGTCGATTACCTCGTTCAGCACGGTGTTGCCCTTGATGATGACCGCATAGGTGCTGATCAGGTTCTTGGCAGAGTTGAAGTTATCACTGGTAAAGGTAGAGGAATTATCCTGCCGGGTGTTCACGATCATATTGATAGAAGCCTGATACTTGGGTGTAAGCGCAAACATACACACCAGCAGGCAGATCAGCGCTGCCGCAACAGCTGCTGCCACGATCTGCACAATATGCGCCCACAGCAGGCGCGCCAACTCCATCAGATCAATGGTCTCCTCGTCCTCCATGCTTCGGAGCGGCTGTCCCATAGTTGTTTTTTCGTCCATAGTAGAGAAACTCACCTTTCTTGTTGTTCCGCAGTGCAAGAAATGTACACCGGGTTCCTATAGATACACATTCACTTTTTAATGATAACATATTCCGGCATATTTTACAAGCAGAAAATGCCATTTTCTGCCGGCAAACAAATGAACAAAATTTGCCATTTCCCGTACAAAAAAGGGCATCCGCAGCACTTTGATGACTGCGGATGCCCTTTTTATGGATTTTTAGCGAAAGCGTTTAACGGGAGCCCTTGTCGTAGGGGATACCCTCGGCCTTGGGTGCCATGCTGTTCTTGGAAGTGAAGGCCAGAATGACCATGGATGCCACGAAGGGCATCATATTATAGATGTTGCTGGACCAGTGCAGCTGCGCCAGGAAGGTGGAGTCTGCAATGTTGGCAAGGCTCTTGAACACAGCAAAGAACATGGCTGCGCCAAAGATGTGGAAGGGCTTCCACTGGCCAAAGATCATAACTGCCAGTGCCAGAAAGCCTGCACCGGCCACGCCGACTTCAAAGTTCCAGGTCTGCACCGGGGGCACGATATAAGCCAGACCGCCGATCGCGCCCAGCGCACCGGAAAGGATGACACCGGCGTAGCGCATCTTGTAGACGTTGATGCCCACCGAGTCCGCAGCCTGCGGATGCTCGCCGCAGGCACGCAGACGCAGGCCGAAGCGGGTCTTGTACAGCACGATATAGCTGACCACCAGCAAGATCAGCCCCAGCGGCACGAACACGCTGAGCTCCAGCCCGCCGATGCTGAACAGGAAGGGCTTGTTGGAGTAGTTCAGCTTGGCGCTGCCGC
>ENA-UALR01000246-UALR01000246.1-human-gut-metagenome-genome-assembly--contig:-NODE-246-length-26984-cov-10.494114_pt1 | contig 26984 bp, 18 predicted proteins | sample MGYA00243702_ERZ654472 | MGnify/ENA primary metagenome ERZ654472 (study PRJEB26926, sample SAMN06164398) | human gut metagenome | biome: ENVO:00009003; feature: ENVO:2100002; material: ENVO:00002003...
TTTACGTATTTGCATACTCACGTATGTATCGAACCGGTTCGATATTACCTCGAAAAGGGCGTCAATGTCCAGTCACACAGCGGAATGCGCGTGTCGAACCGGTTTGATGCGGTGTTCTATGCAGCCCAGACTGTCCGACCCCAACCCAGCGTTCCAACGCGCAGCATCAACGCGTGGTATCGCCTGGCACCAGCGTCATGGGAATAAGCACGTTCGGCTCGAACGGCTTGGGGATGTTCTTGCGCGAGGCGTTGGCCGCAGCCGCCTCTTCATTGGCGATCGCCTGCACCATATGGTCGGCCGCCGACTGCGCGATCGCCGAGAAATCCTGTGCGACCGCGGTCAGCTTCATACCGGCCAAATCGGTCAAATACGTACCATCATAGGCGACGACCTGCAGCTCGTCGGGAATGGAAATTCCGCGGCTCAACGCCTCACGCACGCAGAACGCCGCGCCAATATCGGAGCTGACCACGGCATCGACGCCGTCGGTCGCCACCCCATCAAGCGCACGGCTGACCGCACGATGATAGCCGGCGAAATCCATCACCTCACCGGCCTCGATATACTCATACTTCACGCCCGCGGAGGTCAATTCCTGTTCCAACGTGAGGTAGTAGCGCACCGTCGGGAACGTGGTCTTTCCCAAATCGAACGACCCCTCCTCGACTTCGCCGCGGACCGCCAGATCGAAGAACTGATCGCGCGGACCGCCAATCATCACCACATGGCGCGCGCCATTGCGAATCAGCATCTGCGCAATCAGTCGCCCACCCTGCTCGTGGTCAGATCCGATCGACGAAATACCATTTCCAAGCACGCGATCGAATGCGACGATCGGGCGGTGGATGGACGTCCAATAATCGCCGGGATGCGAGGTGTGAGCGCACATGACGATGCCGTCCATCATGTGCCTGCGCAGCATATCGACGTATTGGATTTCGCCGTCCGTCTCGTCGGTGGTGGAGCACAGCATGGTGCGCAGCCCCTGCGCGGCGAGCGCATGCTGCAGGTGCGCGGTAAACGTTGCAAAGAACGGGTGACGGATGGTGGGCACGATGACGCCGACCAGATTCGTGCGATCGTGGTACAGGTTGCGGGCAAGCTCGTTCGGCACGTAATTGAGGGCCTGCATGGCCTTACGCACGCGGTCGCGCATGTCGTTGGATACATACCCGTTGCCGTTCACCACCAGCGAGACGGTGCTCAGAGACACCCCGGCCTTCTTCGCCACATCGCGCATGCCGACCATGATCGCACCTTCCCCGTTATCACTGTTCCATCGTTGTATTCTCACGTGCTTGCCGCGCGCTTTCCGTGCGCTTCTCGCGAGATATTACATTCATTTACATTCTCTCGAACCTGTTCGACAGTCCGGCGTGTATATCGCTTAACGGGGTTACCCCTTTACTTGATTTTCAATATTGATTTTCGTATGCTGCCCACGACACGGAAAACGGCAGCACAGCACAACAAAAGAAACGGCGCAAAGCTTGCGATATCCACACTCACTTTGCGCCGTCTTCTTGTATTGATGATGACCTACATTGCGATCAGTCGGTCGGCACGTCGCCGGACTGGGTGTGGTCGAAGACCGGCTTGTTGTCTTTGTCGAAGGTGTAGACGCCGATGTTCGCGGAGCTCGGATCATTGTTCTTATTGAACGGTCCGATACCGGTCTGGCCCTGGTACTGGATATCCTTGCCATCCTTCAGCAGCGGCTTGGTCTGGTCGAATGCAATCACCAGCGTCGCATCCGGGCTGGCGGCCTTGATGGCGGTTGCGCTCAGATTTCTTTCATGTTACTCAGCGACCGTCCGTGTAACGTGAAAATTACGCCGGATTGGCGAGCAGCGCAATGCCGAAACCGGTGGCCACGCAAATGAGAGGCACCGCGACGGTTGCTATTCCATAGCCCAGAGCCAGCGTAAAACGACGCTGGCGAATCAATGAAACCACTTCGTTGAGCGCCGTGGAGAATGTTGAGAAACCACCGAGAAATCCGACAACGAACATCATGACCGTGTCCATATCCACCGATTGCGAATAGTAGGACATCATGGCGATGCCCGCGCATAGCGAGGCGACGCCGTTGATGACGAGCGTGGATAGCGGGAAGTTGCGGTTCGTTCTCCGATTCTCGCGATTCCAGCCTCGTTGAATTGACACGTCGAGCACGTAACGGGCCATGGCGCCCAGACCGCCGAACAGACAGATCATCCACATCATCAGCGCACCTCCCCGGTAGCCGGGTCGGCGATAAGCGAAATCTCCGCAGTGATCGGTTTGGGCTCGAAGCTGGGCGGAAGCGGGTTAGCCGGCTGCTGGATTGGTTGCGACTGCTGAATCGGCTCGGGCAGCTGCCCCAAGTCTGAAGTATCCTGCTCGCGCAGCAACGGCTGCGATGGCTGTGCCAGCTGAGGAACGGCCAGCGGAGGAATCTGCGGAACGCGGCCCGTCTGCATAGTCTGGCTGGCGGTCGGCGGCACGGTTGGTGTTTCGACTCGCGGAACCTGTCCCGTCTGTGCAATCTGTTGGGCCGCCTGCGCGGCCTGCTGCGCCGCCTGCGCGGCTTCCATTGCGGCCTGCGCGGCAGAACGCGCCACGTCGGCCACTTTCACATGGCGTACGCCCTGCGTGTCCGATTCGGCAGAATCGGACACGGAAACAGCTGAAAACGCACCCCGAACCCGCTTTCGAGTACTCCGTGACAGCAGTGCCTGCATCAGAACCACGCCGGCGGCGGCAGTGAGCAAACCGCCTGCAAAATTTCCCGCAAGATAGCCAAGCGCACTGGCGATATGCCGCTCGTGCAGACCTTCCATCGTTTCCAGCATCACGCCGGACATCGTCGAAAGCCCACCGAGCAAGCCAAGCCCAACACCACGGCTGACAACCTGCCGCACCCGGCGACGCAGCCACGAAGCGGTCGCCATGAATTCGGTCAGCATCGCGAACAGGAAGCAGGCGACCATATTCGACACAAACGTGCCCACAACGAACGGCGTCCCGCTGACCGACGGCAGAAGCATATCCAACGCATGCCGACAGCCGACTCCAACAAATCCACCGACGAACACCACAACATACATCAGTCCGTCGGCGAGCGGATTGAACCGCGCCTGCATACGTTTCATCGGTGCCAGGGGAATCGTAGGCGGATCCATGGTGTTAGCGGAGGGCGTGGTTGCACCAGCATGCGTCACCTCAACAGTGTCGATTGCCTGCGTGATGGGATGCGAGTCCTCACCCACAGTCACCACGTCTCCCGACGATTGTTCTTGCGATTCCATTGCGCTCCCCCTGTACTGGCCTCCCGCGGACAGCGTTGTTCCGCTCATAGGCCGTGCAACAACGAGCTGGGCCGCGGTTGCCGCCTTCCTAACGCATATGAGTTTACACGGAGCGCCAACGTATGCACCCTGGATGTCCGATTCCGCAGATTCGGACATCCAGAGTCCAGCCGAATTCAGCCAGGCTCAGTCAAGCCGGGCATCACACAGCCGCCGCATCGCAGGTCGTACCTCGCGCTCCTCCTCGCCACTGAACAGCACCACCAGATAGTCACCGGCACGCAGCCGTGTATCACCGCGCGGCACGATCTCGCTTTCGCCGCGACGCAGGCCGATGATCAGACACCCAGACGGCCAACGCACGTCACGCACCCGCTTGCCGTCCGCAATCGCCCCCATTTCCAATGGCAGTTCCATAATGCCGCTGCCCACATGGCTTGCGATTGCCATCTGCATGCCTTGCGCACGCACGTACCGCTCCAGCAACTCCCCATAGATCGGTTTGGTGCGCAGCAGATCGGACACCAACAGCGCGATGAAAGCGACGGCAGCGACCGGCAGCATGTGCGTCAACGTTCCGGACATCTCCACAGCCAACAGAATCGACGTGATCGGCGTTTTCACGGACGCGGCGAGCGTGCCCGTCATCACGCACACCGCAAACACCGCCACTACGTCGGATGGCAGATCACCAAATCGATGCAACACTTCACCGCAGATGCCGCCGGCCAGCGAACCGACCGCAAGAATCGGCATAAAAATACCGCCAGGCGCGCCTGAGCCGAAACTCGTGGATGTGAACAGCATCTTCGCCACGAACAGCAGACACAGCACTCCCAAGCCGACGCGCGCATGTTCGGCGGTATCAATCAGATTCGAGCCGCCGCCGAGCACGTCGGGCAACCAGATGCCGACAGGCAACGCGATCGCAATCGCAATCATCGGGCGGCTCCATGCCGGCAGTTTGCCGTACAGCGTCTGGAAGCCAAGCAACGAGCGGTTCATCAGCGAACCAACCAAACCGGCCACCAATCCCAACGGAATCAGCCACACATACTCTTCCAACGACAGCTGACCGATATCACCGAAATCCAAAACCGGACGCAGACCGAAACAGTATTTCGAGACGAAATCGGCGGTCAGCGATGCGGCAGTGGCACCCATCAGAATCGCAGGGGAAAAACTCCGATGCACCCCTTCCAAAGCGAACATCATGCCGGACAGCGGCGCGCTGAACGCGGCGGACAAGCCTGCCGCGGCACCGGCGGTGACCAGATAATGCTCCTGCATGTCCTCACGGCGGTGGCCGCGCAAACGGTGGGACACACACTGCGCTCCCGACGCACCAATCTGAATGGACGGCCCCTCACGGCCGAGCGACAGACCAAACAACGCGCCCAACAGTCCACCGACGAAACGGACTGGCAGAATCGTCTGCCAACGCATCTTCAAGCCGCATATCACCACGCCGTTGGTCTGCGGGATGCCGCTGCCACCGGCCATCGGCTCCTTGCCGACCATCCACGCGATCGCCAGCGCGGCCGCCACCGCGGCAACCGCCCACGGCGCAATCAGCCACGGGGTCTCGCGAATCCGCGCATATATCCAGCGGGACGCATCCGTGCCGTATTCGATGCCGAGACGGTATACGACGACCAGCAATCCTGAAACCAGACCAATGACTATGCCGGCCGCCGCCATCTTCCACTTCAAGTGGTCGAATCGCGGAATCAGCCGGCGGATATCATGTGCCGCGTCGTTGCCAGTCAAGCCGGGAAACTCGTTGCCGACGGTCAGTCGACCAGCGAATTGATCTGGATGATATGGTCGCGCTGCGGGCCGGTGCCGATCACGGAGATACGGCAGCCGGACAGTTCCTCAAGACGCTTGACGTAATCCTGACAGGTCTTCGGCAGATCATTGAAGTCGTGGATTTGGGAAATATCCTCGTCCCAACCCGGCATGGATTCGTAGATCGGCTTCGCTGCCGCGAATTCGGACTGATCAGTAGGCATATCGTCGCGGCGTTCGCCGTTGACATCATAGGCCACGCACAATGGGATTTCCTTCAGGCCGGTAAGCACGTCGAGCTTGGTGAGCACGATGTCGGTCAGGCCGTTGACCTGAGCCGCATAACGATTGACGACCGCATCGAACCAGCCACAACGACGCGGACGGCCGGTGGTCACGCCGTACTCGTGGCCCTGGGCTCGCAGCCATTCGCCCTCCTCGCCGAACAGCTCGGTCGGGAACGGTCCTTCGCCCACGCGGGTCACGTACGCTTTGGAAACGCCGATCACGCGGGTGATCTTGGTCGGGCCGACACCGGTACCGGTGCATGCGCCGCCGGCAGTCGGGTTGGAGGACGTGACAAACGGATATGTGCCGTGATCCACATCAAGCATGGTCGCCTGACCACCCTCGAACAGCACGGTCTTACCCTCATCAAGCGCCTTGTTCAACACCAGCGAAGTATTGGCAACATACGGCTTCAGGCGCTCGCCAAGACGAAGCAGCTCATCCGTGGTTTCGTTCACATCAATCGGACGACGATTGTACAGCTTCACCAGCATCTGGTTCTTCTGATGCAGGCTTGCCTCAACCTTGTCGTGCAAATGCTCAGCATTGAACAGGTCGTGCACGCGGATGCCCACGCGATTAATCTTGTCGGCATACGCAGGTCCAATGCCGCGACCGGTGGTACCGATCTTGTGCTTACCCAGGAAACGTTCCGTCACCTTATCAAGCACACGATGATACGGCGCAATAATGTGCGCACCCTCACTCACCAGCAGTCGGGAGCAGTCCACACCGCGGCTTTCCAAGCCGTCGATCTCTTCGAAAAGCACTTCAGGATCAACAACAACACCGTTGCCGATAACCGGAGTCGCGGTCGGGCTGATGATGCCGGAGGGCAGCAGGTGCAGCGCATACGATTCGTCGCCGACCACCACGGTATGGCCCGCATTGTTGCCGCCGTTGAAGCGGGCAACATAGTCGACCTTCGTGCCGATCAGGTCGGTCGCCTTACCCTTGCCTTCGTCTCCCCACTGGGCACCGATCAAAACAATTCCAGGCATGTTGTTGCACCTCCGCGCGTATGCGATTTCGCCTCAAAGCCTTACCAAGGCCTTACAAAGACTATCCTGCGCCCTCTACCGGATATCTGCCGGATATGCACCGATCGGCCGTTGAAACTAGTCAGTTCCATCGTTTTCGTCTCATACAACGCGACACACCCACCGTGCCGCCACACGCCGCATGCATTACGCGGCGCGTGCGGCATCACACTACTTCAACGCCTTGCCCGCGCTGCCAAGCTGCCTGCAAGCCTCCACCACGCGTGCGGCCATGGCGCTTTCCGCTTCGCGCCCCCACGAACGCGGGTCGTACATCTTCTTGTTGCCCACCTCGCCATCGATTTTGAGCACCGAATCATAGTTGGAGAACATGTGACCGGCCACCGCACGGCTGAATGCGTACTGCGTATCGGTGTCGATGTTCATCTTCACCACGCCGTAGCTCACGGCCTGCGCGATCTCCTCCGGCGCGGAGCCGGAACCACCGTGGAACACCAGGGCGAACGGCTTACCGGGAGCGACATCCAGCGAGTGCGCGGGGTCGGGCATTTCGCCGGCCTTAATCGCGAGCGCGACCGTGGTCTGGATTTCGTCGAGCAGTTCGGGGCGCAGTTTCACCACGCCCGGTTTGTATGCGCCGTGCACGTTGCCGAAGGTGAAGGCGGCCATGTAGCGTCCGCGCTCGCCAAGGCCGAGTCGTTGCGCGACGGCGATGCCTTGCGCGGGCGTGGAATACAGTTTGTCGTTGATTTCGGCGCTGTGCCCGTCTTCTTCGCCGCCGACCGCGCCGATTTCGATTTCCAGCACGGTGTGCGCGGCTTGGGATTTGTCGAGCAGTTCTTCTGCGATGTCGAGGTTTTCACCCAGCGGCACTGTGGAACCGTCCCACATGTGTGACTGGAAGGTCGGTTCCTGACCGTGCTTCACCTGTTCGGCTTCATGGTCGAGCAGGGGGTGCACCCATTCGTCCAGATACTGTTTGGCGCAGTGGTCGGTGTGCAGGGCGATGGTGATGTTGGGGTATTTCGCCGCGACTTCGTGCGCGAAGGCTGCGAAGGCAAGCGAGCCGGTGACGCGGTCGTTGACGCGTTGCCCGGAGAAGTAGGCGGCGCCGCCTACGGAGACCTGGATGATGCCATCGGATTCCGCCTCGGCGAAACCTTGGAGTGCGGCGTTCAGGGTCTGTGTGCTGGTCACATTGATCGCGGGATAGGCGTAACCGCCGCGGCGTGCGGCGTCCAGCATTTGCGCATAACGTTCCGGCGTTGCAATAGTCATGCCTCCATTATCGCCCGACCCTATCCCACTTATCATGTGACAACATTCGCCATCTTTCCTTTCCGTTTTCCCGACCGTCCGCTCCATATCCAGGTCGCCCGCCCCACTAGGGCCATATGCCGAGCGTTTTCGTCTCATATCCCGACATTTGCGGGACCGACCATTAAACAGGGCGAAACCATTGCGATCGTTCCATCGGAAGTCATAGAATATCCACCGGATCGCGCGACGAAGAGCCCAACCGGGTATTCCCGCACGGGCATGCCGCCGCACGTAGATGTTGCGACCAATACCCGCGAGGAGGCTTGATGCACCAGGTTTTCGCCATCTTCCTTCGAGACGTGAAACGCATTCTGAAGAACCCAGTGGCGCTCGTCGTCACGCTGGGTGTGGCCATCATCCCATCACTGTACGCATGGTGCAACATCCTCGCCAACTGGGACCCGTACGCGAACACGGGCAACATCCAGGTCGCTGTGGCGAACGAGGACAAGGGCACAACCTCCACGCTGGTCGGTCATCTCGACGCTGGCCAGCAAACCGTCAACCAGCTTAAGAAGAACCATCAGCTCGGCTGGCGTTTCGTTCCCGAGCAGCAAGCCATCGAAGGCGTGGAATCCGGCAAATACTATGCGGCGATCGTACTGCCGGAAGACTTCAGCTCCAGACTAATCGGCACCGTCACTGGTAAAGGCGACCGACCGTCGATCACGTACTACATCAACGAAAAGCTGAACGCGATCGCGCCGAAAATCACCGATACGGGTGCGACCACGATCGACGAGCAGATCAACACCACTTTCGTTTCCAGCGTGGCCGACGCCGTGGCGAAGGAAGTGAAGGAGGCAGCGGGAGAAACCACCGGCAGCATGAAAAGCGCGCAAAGCGACGTCATCAACGATCTGACCGACACCATCAACCAGCTCGAAACCGTCCAACAGCAGCTGCGCGGCACGCGTTCCACGCTCGACAAGGCCCTCACCACCATCGATTCGGCCAAACAGTCCAACATCGCGCTCGCCTCGGGAATCACCAACTCGCTTGACACCGTCGGCAAGGCGTCCGACTTGCTGAGCGAGACGCGCACACAAACCGAACGATTCTCGAACACGCTGGTCGGAGCGCTCGACAACGGCAGCACGCAACTGTCCGGCCTGCAGGTCAACGTGAGCAATGCCACCGGCACCGTGCTCAGCGGACTGAACACCACGCAGGACGCGCTCGACCAAGTGTCCAGCACCATGCATCACGTCAACACCACCACCGGCACCGTGCTCGACGGCGTGGAGAAGGCGTTGCAGGCCAGCCAGCTGGATCCGAACAGCCAAACGTATAAGGATCTTTCCGCGCAGCTCGCCGAAGCCCGCAAACAGCTGACGTTCCAGCAGCAGCGCATCGACGCCTTCGATCAGGACACCACGGCTGCGATCAACGCGGGGAAGAACACCGCGAACGGGTTCAACGACGATGTCACCACGCTGGCGAAGAACGGCACGGCGTCGATGGCGAGCGCACGCACGACCATCACCGGCACGGTCATGCCGAATCTCAACACCGGGCTCGATACACTCAGCCTGGCCAATGGGTCGCTGTCCGGCACGCTTACCACGCTGCAAAGCACGCTGGAACAGGGCAACGGGCTGCTCGACCAGTTGTCGCGCACCGTGACCCAAACGAACACCACCATTGCTGGCACGCAGACGCAGCTCGCCAGTCTCGCCAAACAGCTCAACACCACGCGCACCGATGTGGCCGCGTTGAGCAGTTCGGCGATGTTCCAGCAGCTTTCCCAAGCGCTCGGACTTGACGCGAGCGAGGTCGGCTCGTTCGTGGGCGAGCCGGTGCATTTGGACGAACAGGTCCTCTACCCGGTCAAAAACTATGGCTCCGCGGTCACGCCGTTCTACACGAATCTTGCGCTGTGGGTCGGCGGATTCGTGCTCGTCGCGATCTACAAGCTTGAAGTGGACCGCGATGAGAAGATCCGCATGTACACGCCACGCCAAGGCTATATGGGCCGTTGGCTGCTGTTCGTCACGGTCGGATTTCTGCAGGCGATCATCGCCACGATCGGCGATCTCGCGCTGGGCATCCAATGCGAGCATCCGTTCCTGTTCATCCTCGCCGGCATTTTCGCCTCGTTCGTCTACGTGAACATCATTTACGCGCTCGCCGTGGCGTTCCGGCATATCGGCAAGGCCGTCGCCGTGATTCTGGTGATTATCCAGATTCCGGGCGCGGCAGGCCTCTACCCCATCGAGATGATGCCGGAATTCTTCCGCCGTCTGAAACCGTTCCTACCGTTCACTTACGGCATCAACGCGATGCGCGGGCCGATCGGCGGCATGTATGCCAACCATTATTGGATCGACATGCTCTCGCTGTTCTGGTATCTGCCTGTGGCGCTGTTCATCGGCTTGGTGGTCCGCAAGCTGGCGTTGAACCTCAACCGCCTGTTCGACAACCGTCTGGCGGACACTGATCTGATGATCACCGAACATAACGAAGGCACGGTGGAACCGTTGCGGCTCACCGAGACCGCGCAGCAGATCGCCGAGGAGTTCCCCGAACTCGCCCGCAGACGGGCGATTCATTTCTTCCGCCTGTACCCGCGCCTGGTGCGTTGGGGATTCCTTGCGCTGGCGGTACTGCCGTTCGTGTTCCTGCTGTTGCTATTCATCACGCGCATGAAGCTCGCCATGCTGCTCGGTTGGATCATTTCGATCATCGCCATCGACACGTATCTCATCGTGGTGGAGTATCTGCGCGAACGGTATGCGAATTATCTGGGCGAGGAAGCGATGAGTGCGGAAGAGTTCCGCAGCGCGATCCTGCACGAGAACCTGCTGTTCCGGCCGGGCATGCATTACAAGCCGATGCATGCCGTACGTACGAGGCTGTATGAGGCTGTGCATGGTGGTTCGGCCGGACATGCGCCTGAACATGCGGCTGGAAACACGGACGGAAATGCTGGCAGGAGTCGGCGTGAGGAGGGGAACGAACAGTGAAAATGATCTGGGGCATCTTCAAGCGGGACATGTGCCACGCCACCCGCAACGTGATCGCCGTGATCGTCTCGATGGGCCTGGTGGTGGTACCGGCGCTGTACGCCTGGTTCAACATCGCGGCCAGCTGGAACCCCTACGGCAACACCAAGGCATTGAAGGTCGCCGTGGCCAATAACGACAAGGGTTACAAGTCGGATCTCATACCGGTGCGCGTCAACGTGGGCGAAACCATCATCAGCACACTGCACGCCAACGACCAGCTGGACTGGCAGTTCGTGAAAAGCGACAAGGCAATCGACGGGGTGAAATCCGGCGAATACTATGCGGCGATCGTAATTCCGAAAGGTTTCAGCGCCGACATGATGACGCTGTTCTCCCCCGACATCAAACACGCGCAGCTCAAGTACTATCTGAACGAGAAAATCAACCCGATCGCCCCGCATATCACCGATCAGGGCGCGACAACCGTGGTCAACACAATCGACAAAACCTTCGCCAAAACGATTGCGCAAGTCGGACTCGACCTGGCCTCAAGCATCCTACACTATTCGCAAAGCCCGCAAATGGCCGAATACATGCGCAACCTCAACGGCAATCTCACCACCATGGCGGATACGCTGAGCGGCGCATCGCAGCAGGTGACGTCGTATTCGCAGCTGCTCGGCTCGGCGAACGACATCGTGGATTCCACGGGCAAACTGCTCGCCTCGGCGACCAAGGCGGGCAAACAGGCCCAGAACGCGTTGAAGCAAGGCAAATCAGGCGCCACGTCGTTCACTTCGGCAGGGGCGAACGTCACCTCCTCAGTGAACACCGCGCTCGACCAGGTGTTAGGCGCGTTCGACCAAGTAGCTGCCAAGGTGAACAAGGCGTTCGATGCGCTCGGCAAGGATTCGGACACCGCAGCCAGCCAGTTGACAGCGTTGAGCGAACAAGTCTCCAGCGGCGAATCGCTGTACGACACGTACATCACAAGCCTCAACCACATGCGCGAATCGGTGGAACAACTACCGGACAGTGATTCCGCGAAACAGGCGCTGCTGGAAGCCATCGACCGGGAGATCACGCTGCTGGAAGCCGCCAAAGGCGATTCGCAGAAGCTCGCGCAGCAGCTGAAAGACGCTTCCACGCAGGTCACGCAGGATGCCGCAGCCGCGGAAAGCTCCCGCGAGGAGATCCTGAACCGCATCACCTCCGCGAAGCAGTCGATCAGCAATGTGCGCGACGATTACGCCACGAACGTCAAGCCGAAAATCGACGCGCTCGCTTCCACAGTCAGCACGCTGATCTCCCAAACCGACAGCATGATCACCCAGCTGAGCAGCACCGCCGACGATCTGGACGATGTGACGGGCGATGTGGGGACGAATGTGACGTCCATCCGTTCCACGCTCGGCGCGATCGCGAAGAAACTCGACTCGTCGGCAGCGACGGTGAAGGAGCTGATCGCGAAGCTGGAGACGGGCGGGAACGCCGGTGACGGCAACAGCGATGGTGGCGACGGTGACAACGACGCCAGTTCGTCCGATTCGGGTGAGTCGGACGAACTACGTGCACTGGCCACCGCCAACGCGTCCACACTGTCCACGCTGATTTCCGCACCCGTCGCACTGCATCGCGTCTCGGTGTACCCGATCGCGAACTACGGTTCGGCCATGGCGCCATTCTATACGATCCTGTCAATCTGGGTGGGTGCGATCATCCTGTGCGCCATGCTGAAAGTGACAATTTCGGACCGCGAGAAGGCGCATGTGCTGGGCTTAGGTGACACGCTGCCGCGCGTCCCCGGCCCGTCCGGCCCGGGGAACGCCTCACGTTGGGGACTGCGCCTCGACCACGAGTATTTCGGACGGTACACGATCTTCGCACTGCTCGCGTTGCTGCAGGGCACACTGGTTTGCCTGGGTGACATGTATTTCCTTGGCGTGCAGGCGAATCATGCGCTGCAGTTCCTTGCCGTGGGGTGGCTTGCCGCGCTCGTGTTCTCGAATATCGTGTATACGCTGACCGTGTCGTTCGGCGATATCGGCAAGGCCGTGGCCGTGGTGCTGCTGGTGATGCAGGTCGCCGGTTCGGGCGGTACGTTCCCTATCGAGACACTGCCGAAGTTCTTCCAAATGCTCTACCCGTTCCTACCGTTCCCGCACGCCATCGATGCCATGCACGCCGCGATGGCCGGATCGTACGGCAATGAGTACCTGCTTGACATGGTGTATCTCGCCTTGTTCCTGATTCCTTCGCTGCTGCTGGGATTGGTGTTGCGCAAGCCGGTGATCCGGTTGAACAACTGGGTGAGCCGCAATCTGGAATCCACCAAGGTGATGTGACGAGGTGGATTTGAACGGGCTGGTTTAAGCCGGTTTAGATCGGTTTCGGCTGGCACACATGGACGCGTCATTGGCGACGCATCACCATCACCGCCAACGGCAACACACACCAAATACCAGCCGGCAAAAACCTAAGCTAGCGTGGATGCGTAAGGGCATTGTCTTGCCCGGTCACTTCCCTTACGTACCGCTGCGCCATCCCGGCGCTCCTCTGCGCCGCCACTACCCCACATGTCGCCTCCTCACACACCAACAAGCGTCCAATTCTGCAGAATCGGACAATCAGCGGCGTCGCATACGAACCGATCGCAAGCGTTTCCATACTGCCATGTAGCATGCCATACCCCCAGCACGCGTAGCCGCCAGCAATCGACGCGGCACATGCGAGCAGCGAAATATAGCCGCCGATGCCAGGCGCTACAGCTGGCAAACCGTCGCCCGAAACGAAATGGATAATCCACAGCACAACAGCAACGCAACAGAAGAAAATCGTCGTACCATCGTAACCATCGGACATCGATGGCGTCACGGTCGCGTAAATCGCCCAAATAAAGGCGCCTGCGAACGCGAGCGCGTACGGCAATGGATTGCTGGCGATATTGGCAACCGCTTCCTGCACGTCAAGGTTTTCACCGCCGACCGCCATTGCCACGCCGACGGTGGCTACGATTGCACCCGGCAGCGCTTCGGAGACCGAGCCGCGTTTGTGCGACACGGCGGCGGTCATCAGTACCAGCAGCGTCGGCCACAAATAATTGACGAGGCTGACTTCCACAGATTGCGCGTTCGTTGTGGCCAGACCGATCGACAGCGAGATCGACGTCTCGTATGCAATGAACATGAGTCCGCCTGCGACGAGGTACTTGCGTGGCGCTTGGCTAATCGGTTTCGGCCGTCGCACGATGAGCAGGAGCATGCCGCCGACAGTGTAGATGAGCGCCGAGCCGAGCGTAGCGCCGAACGATTCGGAAACGAGTCGCACGAGGCCGGCCATGAAGCCCCACAGGACGATTGCGAACAGGCCGATGAGTGTCGCCGCGTGTGATATGGCATGACCAAATAGGGGGGTACTGGGGCGTTCGCCTGCGGATTCGGCGGGAAGTTTCTGATCCGTATTCACGGATTCCAGCCTACCTGCCGCCCACCCCGCGTGTCCGATTCTGGAGAAACGGACAATTGAACACCGGTTTTGGCACCTTGTGCGTCCGATTCACCAGAAACGGACGCACAAACATTCGGGTTCGTATCCCTCACGTCCGATTCACCAGAATCGGACATTCCTGCGACCTGCGATGCCGCAAACCCGATTACCCCCGGAACCGCGCCAACAGCAGCGTCGGCCACCCCAACCGACGCGGCCACACCATCCGTATCAGCAGCCAAGTCCACGCGTCCCGCACCCCCACAGCCCGCCGACGCGCGCACGTCGCCCATGACCAAATCATCCAACGTCACGCCGAACATGTCGCAAAGCATCAGCAGCTTGTCCATTTCGGGGTATGCCTTATCGGACTCCCATTTCGAAATTGCCTGCCGGGAAACGCCCAGCAGCATTGCCAGCTGTTCCTGCGTCATGTTGCGCGAACCGCGCAGATACTGCAGATTCTCTTTGAAACTCATGTCCGCCCTTTCGTCGAGTTTCCATATCGCCTCGACTTGCGATTATTGGCGATTGCCAAGCAACAGCTTGTCATAAACGTCGCGTTCCACGCCACCATCTTTCGGTTGCATTGCGATTCGCAACCAAATTTTGCGACGCAACCGACAGTTGCGCGGCGCGAAGTTGACTTCACGGGTCTTTTACGGCAATAGAAAAACCCTTGGAATTCCAACGATTCCAAGGGTTTCGAATGGAGCGGATGACGGGAGTCGAACCCGCCTTTAAAGCTTGGGAAGCTTTCGTTCTACCGATGAACTACATCCGCAAGGTTGTGCCTTTTGGGCACAATCATTTAGTCTAGCATGCATTCGCAGAATTCACGGCCATCGACCGATATTCGATACCGCCACCCACCTGCCAAATCGCATATCAATCAACGCGCAACAACCACAACAGCATTAATGTCACTCATCAGATGACATCAGAATATTCTGCAATGCATCACCGCAGGAAACACACACAATTCGCGTCAGAATCAGCGGAATCCTATGCAATCACGCATGACTTGCGCAACCTGCGCACATTGCAATCGCCGCCGATCAGCGACCATACCCGCCTTGTACGGGATTCTGCGAATAATCTCGCGAATAGCCCCCACCGGAGTATCCCCCTGCACCCGCACCGGCGCCGGCACCAGAGACACCCCCATTCTGCCGACGAATATCCTCCGAAGCATACCCACTCGTCGCATAACCGCCAGCCAAATAGCCGGACTGCACGCCCTGCGCCTTCATCTCCTGACTCATCTGCATCAACCGGGCAATACGATCCTCAGTCGCCGGATGCGTGGAAAACAGGCGAGAAAAACCTTCCGCAGAAAACGGATTCGCAATCATCATCGCAGCAACCGACTGCGTACCAGCAGTCTTCTGCATCGGCATCGTCTCAGCGCCGTTCGAAATCTTATTCAATGCGGACGCGAGCGCCTCCGGATCTTCCGTAAGCATGGAACCATCTTCGTCAGCATCATATTCTCGCGTACGTGAAATCGCCATCTGAATAAGCGAAGCGGCGATTGGCGCAAGAATCGTGCTCAACAGCACACCCAGTAATCCAAGACCATTAGAGGATGAGTCATTGCGATCATCGCGCGAATTGCCACCACCGAAATACATGAGCGAATAGCCGAGATACGAAATGACCGTCGCCATTGCGGACGCGATCGCAGAAGTCAGGATATCGTGATTGTACACGTGCATAAGCTCGTGCCCGAGCACGCCGCGAATCTCGCGTTCGTTCAACATCCGCAGAATACCCTGCGTGCAGCAAACCGCCGCATGACGTTCATTGCGTCCTGTTGCGAACGCATTGGGACTCATGGTTGGGGCGATATAAATACGCGGCATCGGCTTGCCCGCCTTCGCCGACAGTTCGCGCACGATTTTGTACAGTACCGGCGCTTCCTGCTCGCTGACTTCCTGCGCGCGCATGGATGCGATCGCGAGTTTGTCGGAAAACCAGTAGGATGCGAACGTTGAGCCAAGTCCGATGAGAATGTAGATACCAAGCGTGCGCTGGCTGCCACCGGTCGCCCACCAAATGAGCATGATGACGCCCCACATCAACGCGAATAACAGCGTTGTCTTCAAGCCATTGCAATGGCCATGCACCTGCAATTTGCCGTTCATGGTCACTAGCGTAGAAACGGAGTCTGAGTTTTTGCTGGATATGCGCTGGAGACTGGGTTGCGGAAAAGACTAGGTTGCGGAAGTTCGCATGCTCAGCTTCTCCCCAGATGTCCGATTCCAGAGAAACGGACATCCAATGCATGCCAAGAGGCCTTTGGGTGACCGAATCGGGAGAATCGGACAAGTAGCAAGTCCTTCGTCCACATTACATGTCCAATTCACCAGAAACAGACATACAGAACATGTTTCGGACACTCCAGATGTCCGATTCACCAGACACAGACAAGCACAGGATAAAAAATGCGTCTTGGGTGACCGATTCTCCAGAATCGGACATCCAAGACGCATGAAAGAAACCTGGGACCTATCAGATCAGATCCCAAACACCCACCTTAAGCGTGAGCCAGGGCGCGCATCTGCTCCGGATCGATGACCTTCTTGTGCTCACGGCCTTCCTTCGCACCCTCGGCACGTTCGAACGCATCGATCTTCTTCCAGCCAGCGAAGTCGATCGGCTTGACACCGCGCGATTCCAGCAGCCGGTCGATGGACTCCGGATCACGATCGGCAGCCACACGACCGCCTTCAGCAGCCTTCGACAAATCCTCCAGCATATTGGTCACGATCAGCAGTGCGTCGGACTTGGTGGAGCCGATCAGGCCAACCGGACCACGCTTCGCCCAACCGGTCGCATACAGACGCTCGCGCACTTCATCCGTGGCTTCAGCGGCCGTAGTGATACGACCGTCACCGTTCGCGTTCGCCAAGTGCGCATGACGCTCGTCGTACGCAATGCCCGGCGCGGTGGCCGGTTTGTAGCCGATCGCATGGTACACAGCCTGCACCGGATACTCTTCGAATTCGCCGGTACGGCTCATCTTGCCGTCCGCCGATGTCTCGGTCTTTTCCACACGGATGCCAACGACCTTGCCGTCCTCACCCAACACTTCGACCGGAGCGGAATTGAAGTGCACGTAATATTTGCGGTCAGCCGGATTACCCTCATAATCCACGTCACCGTCATCTTCCATGTCTTCCGCCATCTCACGAATCGTGAACAGCTCTTCGACCATCTGACGAGTCAGCTTGTCTTTGCCGGCCTCTTCAATCGTGTCTTCATCCAAATCGAAATCGTCTTCGTTGATGATCAGCTGCACTCCCGGCAGCTTCTCCATCTCACGCAATTCCTGCACGGAGAACTTGGCCTGCGCCACACCGCGACGGATGAACAAGTGAAGCACACGCGCCTTGTTGGACTTGATGCCCTCATATACGTTGTCCGGAATGTCGGTGCGCTCCTTCAGATCATCGGCATTGCGCATGAGCTCGCGAGCCACGTCCATGGCCACGTTGCCGCCGCCGATCACGGCGACTTCCTCAGCTTCAAGCGGCCATTCGCGAGCGCCGGTCGGATAACCGTCGTACCATTCCACGAACTTGGCTGCGCCGTATACGCCGTCCAGATCGGCGCCCGGCAGTCCGAGCGGCTTGTCTTCGACTGCACCGGTGGCGAACAGCACGGCATCGTAACGTTCGAGCAGTTCGTCGAGCGTCACGTCCTTGCCGAATTCCACGTCGCAGTACAGGTGGATGTCCGGATTGTCGAGCGTCTTTTCGAGTGCCGACGCAATGAATTTGATGGACGGATGATCGGGGGCCACGCCGTAGCGCACCAGGCCGAACGGCACCGGCAGCTTTTCGAACAGGTCGATTCGGGCGGCAGTGCCGAGGCCGAGCTCCTCGCCGAGCTTCTTCAACTGGCGCAGGAAAATGTCAGAGGAGTAGACGCCTGCAGGGCCGGCGCCGATTACAGCAATACGAAGTTCATGAGTTTCAGTCACGCGCTCTAGCCTAATGCATTCCCTGCATTTGCAACAGGGGCGCTCATGTACTTTCTTACGACTTCTTCGCCTCGCCTTCCGGTTTCGTCCTTTGGAATTTCTCACGTATGCCCATCCGTCATGTCGTTTCCGTCACGTCTCGGTTGTCTCGTTTGTCCGATTCTGGAGAATCGGACATTCAGAGTACCGAAATGTACGTCTTTTTGTCCGTTTCTCCAGAATCGGACATCCGGAATCAAAACACGTGTTTGGTTGTCCGATTCTGCAGAATCGGACAACCTGGCGTTGGAAGAGGGGCACGGACCGTGGCCACTGACGCACTATGAGCGGAATGTCAACAAACGGTAAAGAGCCGTCCATATAATGTATGCGGCATTCACACAGGGGTAGCAATTATGACGTCGGTGCGGCCAGCTTTCGCGAAATCGCAGTTCAGCTGGATTTGGCCGGATCTCACTAAATCAGGTCAGATCAGGTCGAATCCAGCCAAACTCATCCAACGTACGCCTGCACCAATCGCACGCAACAACGTACGGCAGGCGCACGTACAATCGCAAGTAATTCAAGTAATCGCAGAATCGCAAGCAAGTACTTATTAAGTACCAGGCAATCGTAAGAAGGTGGCAATGCGCATTCACATCACATATACCGGCGGCACTATCGGCATGATTGACTCGCCGAACGGCCTGATTCCGGGCGCCGACACTCGCGGATGGCTGTTCCGTCTGCTGGAGGACGCGCACATGGACGCGAGCCTGTTCACGTTCACCGAGCTTGATCCTCTTATCGACTCGTCGAATGCGACTCCCGACAATTGGCAGACGATGGTCGACGATTTGCGTGCGCACCGCGATGATGCCGACGCGTTCGTGGTGTTGCATGGCACCGATACGATGAGCTATTCGAGCGCCGCGCTTGCGTATGCGTTGGCTGATTTTGGCAAGCCGGTGATTTTCACGGGTTCACAGCATCCGCTTGGCAAGATCGAGTCGGACGCCACTGCGAATGTCACGGGCGCGCTGAATGCCGCGATGAGCGGACGATTCCACGGTGTGGGACTGTTTTTTGGACATCACCTGTTTGCGGGCAATCGTGTGAGCAAGTCGTCGAGCTGGGCATTTGAAGGTTTTTCGGCGCCTTCCGTCGGCCCGCTGGCACGCACTGGCACGCCATGGCATTGGTATGCGGGCGATTCCGCTGCGGTTGGCTGCGGTTGGACGTCGCCTCAGCCTTACTCTCGCCATGATGTTGCGGTGATCGATATGGCACCCGGCATTTCCGCGGCACGGTTGGAAGCGATGCTTACGCCGCGGCCGGAAGCGGTTTTGTTGCGTGCGTACGGCGTCGGCAATGTGCCAAGCGACGAGCCTGGACTGACTGACGTGATTGCCGACGTGCTGCATGATGGCGTTCCCGTTGTGATTGCATCGCAGTGCCAGCAGGCGGAAGTACTGCTCGGCCATTACGAGACGGGTGATGCGATCGCACGCGCCGGCGCAATTGGATCTGGCGATATGACGCTGGAAGCCACGTATGCGAAAATCATGTTCCTGCTGTCTCAAGGCGTGACCGGAGCCGACTTCGGCAAGTGGATGCACACATCGATCGCTGGAGAAATCTCCCCGAGCTCGCTGTAAACAATCCCAAAACTTCCGAATCTGCCTTATACATGCCTTATGTATGGCAGATTCCGAAGTTCGTCCGGAGCTATCTGCGTTATGTATGGCAGAGCTGTTTTGAGAAACCGGACTTAGAGGGTGTATTCTCGCCCCCTAAGTCAGGTTTTCTCATATGGACCTGCCAGATATAAGCGAAATACTTGCTGACAGACCTCCAAATCTGCCATATATAGGCGAGATACGGGGTTTCGAGGCGCAATCAGGCTGATTCGCCACGGTCGAAAAGCACGGTGAGCGCCCACAGAATGCTGACAACATCAATCGCTTCCTGCATGAACGCGCCGACAACCACGGGAATCAGATTGAACGCGGCCGCGATCATGCCGATAATCGCAAGGCCGAGGCCGATCAGCACCGCCTGCAACATCACCTTTTTCGTGCGGCGCGCGATGGCGATGGCCCGCGGAACGGACGCGATGTCGTCATTCATGATGACCACTTGCGCAGATTCGGAAGCCGCGGTGGACGTGCCGTCGGTCATGGCCATGCCGATATCGGCAACCGCAAGTACGGGGGCGTCGTTGACGCCGTCACCGACCATCATGGTGATTTGACGATTCTTGGATTCGCCGGTTACGCGTTGCTTGATGCGATTCCACAACGACAGCTTCTGGTGCTTGGATTCAGTGGCGCTCTTGACGGCGGCAACCTTGTCTTCAGGGAACAGTTCGGACTGCACGTCGTCGATACCGACTTCGTTTGCGATGATGCGGGCGGACGCAGCCTTGTCGCCGGTAAGCATGGACAGTTCCTTGACACCCAACTCGTGCAGGCGAGCCAAAGAACGCTTCGCATTCTCGCGAGGCACGTCACGAAGTACGATGCGGGCGGCAAGACGGCCGTCAATCGCCACGTATGCAGCCATTTCGTCAGGAGCGAGCGGGGCAAACAGCGAGTTTGCGGTTTCAGGCTTGCGAGCGGCGGATTGGGTTGCGACGGACGCGGAAGTAGAGGGCGCGGCCGCAGGCTGCGCATCGTCAGGCACCCCGTTCCTCACTCCCATAGTGTCCGATTCTGGAGAATCGGACAAGTAAACACACGTTTTAGCCCTCTGGATGTCCGTTTCTGGTGAATCGGACATCCGCAGCGCATTCTGAGTCTCCCGTTTGTCCGATTCGGCAGAATCGGACACGTAATACGTCGCATCCGGCATATGCAGCACCGGCATGAATCCGGATTCGTCAGCCGTCACGTATGCGAACCGCCCCACGCGCACCTGATGCCCGTTCACTTCGCCGGATATACCCTTGCCGGACTCCTCTACAATGTTCTTCACCACCGGATAGTCGCGCCCGTGCCCCGGCAAATCGCGCTCGACGCACAGCCTCTGCCCCGCCGCATACCGCGCATACAAATCATCCATAGCCTTGCGTCCGGCCGCCGCGATGCCTTTCGACAGAATGTGCACCGAATAGCCTTCCACCACGCTGGCCATCATGAGAATATGGTCCTCATTGAACGGCGAACTCGTCTCAAACGGCTTCTCTACACGTACGACCTGCGGCTGCTTGACGGTGAGCGTGCCGGTTTTGTCGAAGAAAATATGCGATACGCGACCTAGATTTTCCAGCACATCCTGCGCTTTGATCAGGATTCCCGCTTTGGCAAGTCGCCCGGTTCCAGCCACATATGCGACCGGCGCGGCAATCAACAGCGGACACGGCGTAGCAAGCACCAATACTTGCGCAAATCGCAGCGGCAATCCGGAAATCGCCCATGCAATCCCAGCAATCGCAAGCGAAAGCACGGTAAACGGCACTGCAAGCATATCCGCGGTCTTCACGACAGCGGGGCGCGACTCTTGCGCCGACGAGACCAGCTCCAGGATCTTCTGGTATTGCGAATCGTGCGCAAGTTGCGTGGCGCGCATGGTCAATGTTGTGGAGCCATTGACCGCACCGGACATCACGCGAGCGCCCGCATATACTTCGCGGGGAACGGGCTCGCCGTTGATGTTGCTTAGGTCCAACGTGGCCACGCCCGACAGCAGCTCACCGTCGACCGGCACCGTTTCGCCGGGCAACACCAGGATCACGTCGCCGAGCTGTACCTGATCAACGGGGACCGTTTCGAAACGCTCTCCAGCCGCATCATACGTCTGCGAAGCACCTTTTGTGTCCGTTTCTGGAGATTCAGACGCAAAAGCACGCTTTTCACCGTCTTGGTTGTCCGTTTCTCCAGAATCGGACACTCTGACAGTACGAAATCCGTCGGCGGTCACGTCGGCCGTATGCTCGCTGCCCGACGCGTGCACATGCCCCCGCATGCCGGGCAGCACGACCACGTGCGCGGTTCGCGGTGCCGCGTCGATCAGCGCGGTCAGGTTGCTTTCGGCCTTTGACTGCGCGAATTCCTCGATCGCCTCGCCGGACGAGATCATCAGCACCACGGCCCATGCGGCCCAATATTCCTGCACTGCGACCGTCGACGCAATCGCGACGACCGCCAGCAGATCGACGCCAACATGCCCGTGCCGCAGATCGTCGATCATGCCGCGTACCGTCACCACAATCGTGTACGCAACCAACGCGATCACAATCCACTGCCCAACGCCCGGATTGAACGCACTCAACCCGTCAACGCCGACTTGCGAAATCCACGAATCCCACGCAGCCTCGCCCCACGGCTTCCACTCCCCCAGCAATGCCAACGGAATCGCGGACAGAATGGTAATCGGCAGTAACGGAACCTGTTTGCACAGTCGCCAGCAAATATCGATGATTCTACGCATGAGAATCTCCTTACGCTCGTATCGGACGCCTTGTTAACCCATCGGCGCCTCGCCCGCGCGAGCCATCGATACACGGCGTAAAAAGATATTTTCAGCATAGCAAATATTTGCGATTTTTGTGCCGCAATACAGCAATAAGGGCTGTGCGATTGCTCACACAGCCCTTATTGCATTCTTCTTTTGGCTTGCTTTTTGTTGATTTTCGCGGTTTTCGTTGTACTTGCGATTTCGTGGTGCCAGCCGCGTCTTCGCCGTCAGCCTATCGGGTGGCTTCCGTCCGTTCGCATGTCGCGAAACGTTTTAGCCAGCCCAACAGTCTTGACTTGCGCACCGCAACAACTTGCGTCCGTCAATTCACGCACCGCATCAACATCTCGCTTTACCACAGGCCGAACGGGTCGAACAGGCCGCCACCGTCACCGTAGCCGTTGCTACCGTTGCCGTCGCTCTGTCCATTTCCGTTGCCGTTGCCGTCATTACCGTAACCGTTGCCATTGCCGTTCTGGCTCTGGCCATCATTGCCGTTGTTCCGCTGGTTCTGGCTGTTGGAGGAGTTCGTTTGGGATTCCTCCTGGTCGAGTGTCACGTCAAGCTCCATGGTGTTGCCGTCGCGCACGACCGTCAATGTCACCTTGTCGTTCATGGCGGAGGCGCGCACGTAGCCGAGCAGCGAATAGTTGTTGTTCACCGCCTTGCCGTTGAACGCCACGATGGAGTCGCCGGCCTTCACTCCGGCCTTGGCCGCCGGGCTGTCATCGACCACGGACTGCACCTGCGTGCAACCGCGGGTCACGCCGTCCGCCTCAACCGTGGAGCTCTTGATGGTGACGCCGAGCGCCACGTGCTGCACGGTGCCGTTGTCGATGATCTCGTTAGCCACACGCTTTACCAGGTTCGACGGAATGGCGAAGCCGATGCCGATGGATCCGGCCGTGCCGGAGGACGTTGTGGTGGATGCGATGGATGAGTTGATGCCAATCACCTGGCCGGCCGCATTGAAGGTCGGACCGCCGGAATTGCCTGGGTTGACGGCCGCGTCAATCTGCACGGCGTTGGTGACGATGTCGTTGTTGTTGTCATCGGACACGGTCACCGGGCGGTTGAGCGCGGAAACGATGCCGACGGTTGCGGTGTCATCGTAGCCGAGCGGATTGCCGATGGCCATCACGGATTCACCCACGGCAAGATTGTCGGAATCGGCAAATTCTGCGGCTTTCAGATTGCTCGGCGGATTGTCGAGTTTGATTACGGCCAGATCGGTGGTGGTGTCGGTGCCGACGATTTGCGCTGAGTAGATGGTGCCGTTGGCGAGCGTCACTTGAATCTGCTTCGCGCCGGAAATCACATGGTTGTTGGTGACGATGTAGCCTTTGTCGCTGATGATTGCACCGGAGCCTTTGGCGCTGCCGTCGCTGGTTGCCACGTCAATGGACACCACAGAATCGGACACTTCTTTCGCCACCGCGCTCCAGTCCGCGGCCTCGCCGGATTTGGCTTTCGCCGAACCGGATCCGGACGTGTTGGACTTCACGCTGGTCAGTGAGCTGGAGGTGGGTACGGTCACCCATCCATTGGTGATTGCCGCGTAGCCGACGCCGAGGCACAATGCCGCGGAGACGAGGGCCGCCACCACGCCGGTCATCACATGCCCGGTCACGCCGGAAGCGGACTTCGGCTTGGCTGCAGCGCCATTCTGCTGCGGGGCACCGAACGGATTACCGTTATTCGGATTCCCAAACGGGTTGCCGTTATTGGGAGTATTCGGCGCTGCTGGCGGCACGTTGGCACCGCCTTGCGCAGCGGGCTTCATGAATGGATTGCCGTTATTCGATTGCGCGTTCTGCTGATCGTTCTGCTGATTTCCACCCACATACGGATTCCCGAAGAAAGGATTGCGACGCTGCTGCGGCTGCTGCGGAGCCTGCCCGTACGCGCCATATTGCGGCTGCGGGGGTATGTTCGGCGCACCATTCGCAGTATCGTTCGCGGCTGCGGTGCCATCAGCCGGCTGCGTCGGCACGGGACCGTACGCACCATATTCCGGTGCCGGACGGTACTGCTGGGCCGGCGCATCCTGCGTGGAACCGCCAACCACGGTACGTTCGCCCGCCGCGGAAGCATAATCCGGCGTATCGCCCGCCGCAGCCGCGGATTCCGCCGAAGCGCCATCGTTCGCAACAGGCATGGCGGCCGTCGGCTGATCCTCAATACCGCCCTGCACGTCAATCGGTTCGGTAGCCGACTCTGCAGCATACGGCTCACCTGCGTAAGTTTGCGTCTGTTCCGCATCAACCGGCGGCATCGGCACGGTCTGTTGTTCGTCATTCTGCGGCTGCACGGCGTTCTGGTCGTTCTCTTCAGCCATTTTCGCTCCTTATTCGTCTCGCGGCATTTCACAAATCAGCAATCGTGCCGCTCGAACTGCTATCTATGAGTAAAGATACTCGCTCTGGAAGTTTCCTGAATGTTTGTTGAAAGTAGCAGCCAAATACGTTCAACATCACCATTGAATCTGAAAATCGCACCAAAATGCGATCGGCACCTTCATCGCACTTTCCACATCTTCCTTGTTTTCATTTCACCGATCGCATTCTTTGCAGCACTTTCAAGAATCGGCGCTATCGCATAAAGTATTCCGCATGACAAGCCTTAACGAATCATCTATCGGCACAGCGCAAGACACGCAAAACGCGGCAACCGCAGTGTCCGAAAATCTCATCGAACATCCGCGTGGAGCGGAACCAGGCAAGCCGGGCCGCCGCGACGCCTTCTATTTCGAACAGAAAAACCGCCTTCCCGACGCGGCGGACGGTAAGGGGCGAGGCGGCGCACGATATGGTCGCACCGGCATCATTCACACCCCCCACGGCGATATTCACACTCCAGCGTTCGTGCCCGTGGCCACGCAGGCCGCGATGAAAGCCGTTCTGCCCGAAACCATGAAGGACCTCGGCGCGCAATGCCTGCTGTCCAACGCGTTTCACCTGTATGAACGCCCCGGCGAACAAGTGCTCGACGAAGCCGGCGGCCTTGCCAAATTCATGAACTGGAACGGTCCGACCTTCACCGATTCCGGCGGTTTCCAAGTGCTTTCGCTCGGCGCAGGCTTCAAGAAAACCCTCGCCATGGACGTGACCGGCATGAAATCAGACGACGTGATCGCCGAAGGCAAGGAGCGTCTCGCGTTCGTGGACGAGGACGGTGTAACGTTCAAATCGCCGCTCAACGGCTCACTGCACCGTTTTTCCGCCGAAATTTCAATGGGAATCCAGCATAAGATCGGCGCCGACATCATGTTCGCGTTCGACGAGCTGACCACACTGATGAACACGCGCGGCTACCAGGAGCGTTCCGTGGAACGCACCTACCGTTGGGCGCAGCGTTGCGTTGCCGAGCATAAGAGACTTACCGAAGAGCGCGTCGGCAAGCCGTATCAGGCGCTGTATGGCGTGGTACAGGGCGCGAATTATGAGGATTTGCGCAGGCATGCGGCCGAACAGATCGCTTCGTTGGATTTCGACGGCGTCGGTATTGGAGGTGCGATTGAAAAGCGCATTATCGGCGACACTTGCGCCTGGATTTGCGATGCGATGCCGGAAAGCCGACCGCGCCACGTGCTCGGCATCGCTGCAGTCGACGATATTTTCGCATGCGTCGAGAATGGTGGAGACACGTTCGATTGCGTCGCACCGGCGCGTTGCGGCCGAAATGGCGCGATTTTCACGCGCGGCGGACGTTACAACATCAAGCGCGCGCAATTCAAGCATGATTTTGGCCCACTTGAAGAGGGCTGCGATTGCTACACATGCACGCATTATTCGCGCGCTTACGTGGATCATGCGTTGCGTGCCCGCGAATTCAACGGTTTCACATTGGCGACGATCCACAACGAGCATTTCTTCGTGAAGCTGCTGGACGATATTCGCGCGTCGATTGACGGCGGATATTTCGACGAATTCCGCGACGAAACCCTGGCCCGCTTCTACGCCAACGGTTCCCGCGGATGATGCATTTCACTTGGGCCTTCCACCCAAACGAATGCTGAGCCATACTTCCGCATTCCAAGGCGCCGACGAACAAACCCGTCGGCGCCTTTTCATGCATGGCGAGCCCGCACTCGCCGTCTCGTTCTCAGACTTGTCACCAGATGTGTCCGATTCTGGAGAAACGGACAACCACACCACATGTTTCATGCCCTACATGTCCGATTCGGGCGAAACGGACAACCACAATGCTTATCTCACGATCTACTTGTCCGATTCTGGAGAAACGGACAAGTAAGCAACCTAAAAACACTCGCTGGATGTCCGAAACGCCAGAATCGGACACACAGAGCGTCGCGCCGCTTGAATTTTCCTACGGAAAATGGCGAAATTTAAGGATGGCTCCGTCGTACGGAAGCCCACAGGGCTTCCTCCCTCCTCGCGTCTGTCTCTTATACACATCTGACGCTGCCGAC